>SWCA01004778.1_pt1 | contig 180674 bp, 179 predicted proteins | sample 4692961 | NCBI WGS metagenome assembly SWCA01 (sample SAMN10267275, study PRJNA491770) | bioreactor metagenome | isolation source: DHS bioreactor inoculated with | place: Japan: off Shimokita Peninsula | reverse complement strand
TTGACGATCATTGGGACCAGTTCGACAGCTTCAAGGTCTATGACCAGTTCACCCGCGACTGGCTTGCCGCCGCGCGCCGGTTGCTCAAGCCCAATGGCGCGATCTGGGTGATCGGCTCGTATCACAACGTGTTTCGCATGGGTGCCGAGTTGCAGAACCAGGGCTACTGGATTCTCAACGACGTGGTCTGGCGCAAGTCCAACCCGATGCCGAACTTTCGCGGCAAGCGGCTGACCAATGCCCACGAGACGCTGATCTGGGCGTCCAAATCGGAAGAGAGCAAATATACCTTCAATTACGAGGCGCTGAAGGCGCTGAACGAAGGCATCCAGATGCGGTCTGACTGGGTGCTCCCGATCTGCACCGGTCATGAGCGGCTGAAGGACGAAAACGGCGACAAGGCCCACCCGACCCAGAAACCCGAAGCCCTGCTGCACCGGGTGATGCTGGGCACGACCAATCCCGGCGACGTGGTGCTCGATCCGTTCTTCGGCACCGGCACCACCGGCGCCGTCGCCAAGATGATGGGCCGCGAATATATCGGCATCGAGCGCGAAGAGGCCTATCGCCTCGCCGCCGAGAAGCGGCTGTCACGTATCCGCAAGTTCGACAAGGAAGCGCTGACGGTCTCAACCTCGAAGCGCGCCGAGCCGCGCGTGCCCTTCGGCCAGCTGGTCGAGCGCGGCATGTTGCGTCCCGGCGAAGTGCTGACCAGCCCACGCGGCCATGTTGCCAAGGTGCGCGCCGACGGCACGCTGATTTCCGGCGAGGCCAAGGGCTCGATCCACCAGGTCGGCGCGGCGCTGGAACACGCCCCCTCCTGCAATGGCTGGACCTACTGGCACTACAAGCGCGAGGGCAAGACCGTATCCATCGACGTGCTGCGCCAGCAGATCCGCGCCGAGATGAGCTAGACCCCCACCTTTTCCGCGCAACCGATCCCAACGCAGAGCGATTTTCGGCTTGCGCAAACGAGGTACCGCCTGTGCCTGTGGCCCCTGTGCCGCGGCACCAACTCAAACCCCGCCCTCGTGGCGGGGTTTTTTTGCGAGCGGGGCACGCAGCCGCGTCAACGGATCCGGGGCACCGGGAATTCGCCGCGCTTGTAGGGGGCCCAGTCGGTGATCTCGGGGTAGTGGTCGGCTCGCCATTTGCGGACGCGCGGATTCATCATCCGGCGCCACAATGGCGGGATCATCGCCGCGATCCCCATCATCGCGTAGCCGTAGGGCAGTTGCGGCGCCTCGGCGTCGGGATAGGTCTGCAACAGCGGATAGCGCCGGGCAGGTTTGTAGTGGTGATCCGAGTGGCGCTGGAGGTTGATGAACTGCCAGCTCGTCGCCTTGTGATCGGCGTTCCAGCTATGGTGCGGGCGCACGGGTTCATATTTTCCGTCGCCCAGATATTTCCGCGTCAGCCCGTAATGCTCGACGTAATTGGTCAGCTCGAGCTGCCAGATCGCGACGATGGCCTGGAACACGAACAGGCCCAGGCCCTCCCAGCCGCCGATCAGCAGCGCGAGGATCAGCGCCCCGCCTTGCAGGGCCCAGTAGCGCCAGAACGGGTTGGCGCCGTCGAAAGCCGACAGATCGCGCCGCCGCAACATTGCGGTCTCGGCATTCCAGGCCGAGGGCAGGCCGGTTGCCACCACCCGGAAGAAATAGCGGTGAAAGCCTTCGTTGTAGCGCGCCGTCACGCCATCGCGGCGTGTGCCCACCCAGGGGTGATGCACCAGCAGATGCTCGGTGCGAAAATGCGAATAGAGCACCGTGGCGAGCAGGAGATCGGCCAGCCAGCGCTCGAACCGGTCGGACTGGTGCAGAAGCTCATGGGCATAGACGATCCCGACCGACCCCGAGAGCACGCCAACGCCGAAGAAGACGCCGAGCTTTTCCCAGCCGGTGAGGTGGCTGGACCCGGTCACATACCAGATCGTGCCGTAGATCAGCACGATCTGGATCGGCAGCCAGATCCAGGTGATCAGCTTATACCACAACAGCCCGGAATCGCGGGTTTCGGGATCGGGGTTGTCGCTGTTGCGGCCGAGAACGGCATCGAGCGCGGAGTAGAGCCACCATGCCCCGGCGGGCGGCAGGATGAGCGCCCAGCCACCATAGGTTGCTGCCAGCCAGACCAGCGGCAACAGCAGGAGCGAAACCCAATACGGCACGGCGCGGCGGAAACTTGCAACTTGAGATGCCGGAATCATGGCGCAACCTCTCTACTTGAGGCGAGCATAGCGGCCGCCTGGGCATGGCTCAACGGCAGCCGGGTCATGCGGGCGCGTCGAGCGTGCTTCGGGCCAGGTCGTAGGCCTTGCGCATCACCGTAGGCAGATCGGAGGGGCGCAGACGCGGCACGAACACGCCGCGCTCCGGGCTGCAATCGGCAGGCAGCTCGGCTATGCGCACGGCTAGGCGAAGGTGGAAATGGGTAAAGGTGTGGCGCACCTCCGCGCCAGGATCGCGCCAATCGGCGGCCACCGGCGGCAGGTCTTGCGCGCTGTCGCCCCAGATGCCGCCGGGCCAGCCCAGCATCCCGCCGAGCAGCCCGGTCTCCGGCCGCGTTTCGAGCAGCCACGCGCCATCGTCGCGCCGCCCGACATAGGCGATGCCGTGACGCACCGGCTTGGGCTTCTTCGCGTCGCGGGCGGGCAGGTCGGCGGCGCATCCGGCTTCGCGCGCCCGGCACGCCGCACGCCAGGGACAAAGGCCGCAGCCGGGGGATTTCGGGGTGCAGATCGTGGCGCCAAGGTCCATCACCGCCTGGGCATAGTCGCCGGGGCGTTGGCGGGGCGTCATCGCCGTAGCCTTCTCGCGCAGGTCGGGCTTGGCGCGCGGCAGCGGCACCTCGATCCGGAACAGCCGGGCCATGACCCGCTCGACATTGCCGTCGACCACCGGCTCCGGCCGGTCGAAGGCAATCGCGGCGATTGCACCGGCGGTATAGGGGCCGATCCCCGGCAGGGTGCGCAGGCCCTCGGCGGTGTCGGGGAACGTGCCGCCAAGCTCACCGGCCACGAGGCGGGCGCATTTGAGCAGGTTGCGGGCGCGGGCGTAGTAGCCAAGCCCGGCCCATTCGCCCATCACCTGCGCGTCGTCCGCCGCCGCCAGCGCCACGACGTTCGGCCAAAGCGCCATGAACCGGGTGAAATAGGCGCGGACCGCCGCCACGGTGGTTTGTTGCAGCATGATTTCCGACAACCAGACGGCGTAGGGATCGGGCAACACCCCTGCGGCACGGTCGGCCGGGCTCACGCGCCACGGCAGGTCGCGGGCATGGGTGTCATACCAGTCCAGGAGCTCGTCGCTCATCGCGCCTGCGTCACGCATGTTTTATCGGTCCTTCCGCCTTTGCCGTGGCGCGTCCGGCGCCGAAACCGTAGTATCGCGGAAGTAACGGGAGTGGCCAGTGGCGACCTCAGGCGAGCAGACACAGAACCGGCGGCGCAAGGGCTTCGAGCGCACTTCGACCCTGCTGACCCAGCGCATCCGCAAGGCGGGCGAGGCGCGCGGCTTTGCCGTGACGCGCCTGCTCACCCATTGGGAGGAGATCGCCGGGCCCGAGATTGCCCGCATCGCCCGCCCGGTCGAGGTGAATTACGGCCGCTCCAGCGGCCTCGGCGCCACGCTCGTGCTGCTCACCACCGGGGCCAATGCGCCGATGCTGGAGATGCAGAAGGAGCGTATCCGCGACAAGGTGAACGCCACCTACGGCTATGCCGCCATCTCGCGCGTGCGGCTGACCCAGACCGCCCCCACCGGCTTTGCCGAGGGGCAGGCGCAGTTCACCCGCCCCACCAGGACCGCGCCCCGCGCGCCTGACCCCGAGATCACCGCCCGCGCCCATGAAAGCGCGATGGGCATCGAAAACGAAGAGTTGCGCGACGCCCTTGAATCGCTTGCGCTAAACGTTCTATCCCGCCGCAAAACTTCGGCCGACTGAAAGGATCCTCATGACCCGTCTCCTGCCCGCGCTTGCCGCCCTTGTTCTTGTCCTCGCCGGTGGTGCCTGGTTGTCCGGCCGCTCAGCCAGCGATGCGTTCGTCGCCCCCGCGCTGGGGCAGGACGAGGCTGCCGAGGTTGAGCTTATGCCCGACTACGTGCTGGGCGATGCCGACGCCCCGGTTACGGTGATCGAATATGCCTCCTACACCTGCCCGCATTGCGCCAGCTTCCACGGCGACCAGTTCAAGAAGCTGAAAGCGGCTTACATCGACACCGGCAAGGTGAAGTTCATTCACCGCGAAGTGTATTTCGACCGTTTCGGGCTTTGGGGCGGGCTGCTGGCCAATTGCGGCGGCGAGATGCGTTATTACGGCGTGTCGGGCATGTTGTATGACCAGCAGCAGGAGTGGATCGGCTCGGGTGAGGCCGACGAGATCCTGGCCAACCTCACCACCTTGGGCAAGACCGCCGGGCTGAGTGAAGACGAGATCAACGCCTGCCTGAAAGACGACGTGCTTGCCACCCGTCTTGTCGCGACCTTCCAGACCCATGCCGAGGCCGACGAAATCAACGCCACGCCGACTCTCGTGATCGACGGCGAGAAATTCGCCAACATGTCGTTCGAAGATCTCGCCGAGATCATCGACGCGAAGCTGGAGTAAACCCGAGCGTCAGACGCGCGCCAGCAGCGCGTCGAGCGGGGCCCAGTCGTCCAACTCGAGGCGCACCGGCAGGCTGACCACCTTCTGGCGAAAGGCGCGGGGCAGGCGCACCGCGTCTTTCTCGGTGGTCACCAGCTGGGCGCCGGTGCTGCGCGCCTCGTTGTCGAGCCGCGCCATCAGTGCCGGGGTCAGTTCCTGATGATCGCTAAGCGCCTGAGCGCGGACGAGCTGCGCGCCAAGCGCCTTAAGTGTTGCAAAGAAGCGCTCCGGCGCGCCGATCCCGGCGAAGGCGACCACATCGAGCCCGTCCCAGTCCATCCCGGTCGGCAAAGGTGCAAGCCGGGCCGGGGCCACCGGGCAGGGAAGCGCCGGGCCCCAACGCCGCTGAAACGCCGCTTGCGCCGGGGCCGGGCCGATGGCGATCAGCAGGTCGACACCGCGAAGCCCCTCTCCCAACCGACGCTTGAGCGGGCCAAGCGGCCACGCGAAGCCGTTGCCGAATCCACGCAGCGCATCTTCAACCATGATCCGTGCAGTAGCCGCGATCGAGCCGTTTGGCATACCGCCATCCAGCACCACCAGCTCGGCGCCGGCCGCGGCCGCCGCGCGGATGCCCTCGGCCGGATCGGCGGCGATCCATGTCGGCGCGAAGGCCGCGATCAGCAGCGGTTCGTCGCCAACGCTGGCTACATCGTCGCGCCGCTCATCAACACGAACCGGCGCACCCGGCCCGCCGGTAACGACATGCACCGCCCGGCCCTGCATCGCCAACCGCTGCGCCAGCGCGATCACGGCCGGGGTTTTTCCGGTGCCCCCCAGCGAGAGGCTGCCGACAGCAATCACCGGCACCGGCATCGGTTCGGGTGCCGCCGCCCTGTTCCGGATACCGGGGGCAAGCGGGCCGACCAGGCGCAGAACCCTGCCGGGCGGTTGATACCAGAAGGCCGCGGCCATGCTTACACGCCCCGTTTGTCGAGCGCGTCCAGCACCAGCCCGACGATCCTGTCGGTTGCCTCGGCGCCGGATGTCGTCACCTCCCATGCCGCCGCCGCCATCTCGGCCACCATGTCGGGCGCGAGCAGGAATTCGACGGCGCGGGCAAGGCTGCCGGTATCGGCCACCGCGCGAGCCGCGCCGGCATCGCGCAGCCGCTCATAGCTTTCGCGCCACAGCCCCATATGCGGGCCGAACAGCACCGCCGATCCCAGCGCCGCCGCCTCGAATGGATTGCGCGCGCCGCTTTCGCCCATGAGCGAGCCGCCCATGAGCGAGATCGGGGAAAGCCGATACCACAGTCCAAGCTCATCGCCGAGATCGGCGATGAAGATTTCCACCTCCGGCTCGGGCTCGTCATCGCGTGACCGCAGACCGACCACCCAGCCATCGGCCTCGAGCGTCGCGGCCAGGTCCGGGCCGTATTGATCCGGTTCCGGCACCAGCACCAGCAGCAACCGATGCGACCGGCGCATCGCCTGGCGGTGCGCGTCAACGATCATCGGCGCTTCGGCCTGGGTGGCGCCGGCAGCAAGCCAGACCGGCCGGGCGGCGAGGATTTCGGCGATCGAGTCGCGCTCGGCCTGGCTACAAGGAAGCGGCGCGGTGCCCTCCTGCAAGAAGCCCATCGCCTCGATCCGGTCTTCGCGCACACCAAGCGATTTCAGCCCCGAGGCGGCCCGCTCGTCACCGGCCAGAACATGTGAAAACCGTTTGAGCAGGGCACGGCGCAACCCCGGCAGCCAGCGCCAACCGGGCCGCTCCGGCACCCGTGCGTCGATCAGAAACATCTCGATCCCGGCGCGCGAGGTGGCTTCGATCAGGACCGGTTCAAGCCGGTTATCGGCCCAGACCGCCACATCTGGCCGCCAGTGCTCCAGAAAGGCCTCGACGCCGGGGCCAGCGCCGTAGGGCGCATATTGCAGGGCAACATCGCGCGGCAACCGGGCGGCGAGCAATTCGTCTGGTCCGTGGCGCGCGGTGGTGATCAGAAATGCCAGGTCGGCGCGGTCTTCCCGCAACCGGTCGATCAGCTCCGGAATGCCAAGTGATTCGGCTTCGCTGCCAACGTGGAGCCAAACCAGCGGGCCTTCGGGCCGGGGCAGGCTGGTGGCCCCGAGCCGTTCGCCGCCACGCTCGTGGTCTTCGCGCCCGGCCGCGGTCTCGCGCTGAAGCCATCGCTCGGCACGGCTGCGGCCACGCGGCTTTTGCGCCGCGAGATAGAGCGCAAGGGCTATGCCGGGACGCGATGCCAAAGGCTACCTCGCATCTGGTCGAACAGCCATGCGGTGAAAGTCATTCGCCATCCGTCTTTCGCCCCTGTCTGCATCGGCGCGAGCCTAGTGCAACGCCGCCACAGGGAAAAGGGCTCAGGCGATCTCGCTGGCCTCGTATCCGGCTTGCTTCATCGCGGCGATCACCTCGGCGGCGTCGAGCGTGCTGTCGACATCGACTTCGCGCGCCGCCATATCAAAGCTCAGATCGGCGCCGGCATCGGACTCGAGCAGCGCGGTCTCGATGGCGGCCTTGCAATGGCCGCAGCTCATTTCGGGAACGGAAAACTTGCTCATCTGCATCTCCTTCTTTGTGCTCAGGTAGGAACGCCGCCCCGGCGCGGTCAACGACAATTCTGCGTGATTTCGCGGCCGGCCCTTGACCTTCCAGCGATGGGAACCCTTACCTGTTGCTCGAATGCAAGAGCGGAGGCGCGCCATGACCGGCCAAACCACGAAAGCCAAAGGGATGACCTGCGCCGTCCGCGCGGGCGAAGTGAGCCGCGCGCGCGACGAGTTGCCGTTCGTCCATGGCCAGAGGGTGACCCTTGCCACCGACCCGAAGCGCGCGGCACGCGAGCCGATGCTGACAGCCTTCGTGCTGCCCAGCGCGCTGCGCTTGCGCCGGGCGGGAGTGCAGCCATGAACATCAAACAAGCCGCCGAGGCCGCTGGCCTGCCACCCAAGACGATCCGCTACTACGAGCAGATCGGGCTGATCCGGCCTGCCCGCAGCGCCAACGGCTACCGCGATTTCACGGCGACCGACGTGCATAACCTCGCCTTCATCGCACGGGCGCGGGCGCTCGGATTTTCGATCGAGGATTGCCGCGCCCTGCTCGCGCTCTACGGCGATCAGGACCGCGCGTCGGCCGATGTGAAGGCCATTGCCCAGCGCCACCTTGACGAGATCGAAGACAAGATCCGCCAGCTTGCCGAGATGCGCGATACACTGGCCGAACTGGTCCATGCCTGCCACGGCAACCAACGGCCCGATTGCCCGATTCTTGCCAGTATGAGTGGCAAGAAATAGGGCGATCCGTTCTCAAACCGCAGCAATGAGAGGAACATGGCTTAGGGCATTTCCACGGCCGCGTGTTTCGGCTATCATGGCCTCAAAACGATAAGACAAAAAAATATGCGAGGGGCTATGAGCAGACTTCTTCGCACGATCGCAATCCTGCTATTCGTCGCTTCGTGCGGCGGTGGCGACTATCGGGCGCCGCGTAACCTCGACGACGCCTGTTCGATCGTGGATCAACGGCCGAAATACCTCAAGGCCATGGAAAAAACCGAGCGGGACTGGGGCGTGCCGGTGCCGGTCCAGATGGCCGTGATCTACCAGGAATCCAAATTCATCGGCAACAACCGCACCCCGATGCGCTACACGCTCGGGGTGATTCCGATGGGCCGCCAAAGTTCGGCCTATGGCTATGCGCAAGCGCTCGACGGCACCTGGGAGGAATACCAGCGCGCCGAGGGCGGTCGTTTCGCCGAACGTGACGATATTCGCGATGCCACCGATTTCATGGGCTGGTATATGACCCAGACCACCCGCGAAACCGGGGTGCCGGTGTATGACGTGCGCAACCAGTATCTTGCCTATCACGAGGGCCGCACCGGCTATAACCGTGGCAGTCACAACAGCAAGGCGTGGCTGCTCCGGATCGCCGATGAAGTGGAGGCGCGTGCGGTGCTGTATGACCAGCAGCTGAGGCTCTGCGGCAAACGATAAGGCGTTGTGCCGCGTCAGGTCCGCCGATACCGTCGGCCCAAACGGAGGCGGCGATGTCGGACAACTGGCTGCGGATGAGCGCGGGCGACCTTGGGCGCGGGATCGGATCTGGCAAGATCGATCCGGTCGATCTGGCACTGGCCCATTTCGACGCGATCAAGGCGCATCCGCTGCGCGACCGGATCTTTGCCCGACTGACGGAAGAGCGCGCCATGGCCGAGGCGCGGGCTGCCGCCGAGCGCGCCAGAACCGGCACCCGGCGCGGACCGCTCGACGGTGTGCCGGTGAGCTGGAAAGACCTGTTCGACACTGCCGGCACCGCCACCGAGGCGGGTTCGGCGATGCTCAGGGGCCGGGTGCCCGACGCCGATGCCGAGGTGGTCGCCAATGCCAGCGCGATGGGGCTGGTCGGCCTTGGCAAGACCCATATGTCGGAACTTGCCTTCTCCGGCCTTGGGCTGAACCCGGTGACCGAAACCCCGCCTTGCGTGAATGACACCGACGCGGTGCCGGGCGGCTCGTCGTCCGGTGCTGCCGCGTCCGTGGCCTTTGGGCTGGCGGCAGGCGGGATCGGCTCCGATACCGGCGGGTCGGTGCGCATTCCCGCCGCGTGGAACGATCTTGTCGGGCTCAAAACCACCTCGGGGCGGCTCTCGCTCAAGGGTGTGGTGCCGCTGGTGGCCAGCTTCGATACCGTCGGCCCGCTGTGTCGCAATGTCGAGGATGCCGCGCTGTTTCTCGCCGCCCTCGAGGGCAGATCGCGCAGCGCCGATCTGGCCGGGGCAACGCTTACCGGCAGCCGGTTCCTGATCCTGGAGAACGGGCTGCGCGAGGCGCGCGACGAACCCCGTGCCGGGTTTGAAAGCGCCGTCGAGCGGCTGCGCGCGGCAGGAGCGCTGATCGAGCACAAGGCCATTGACGCGATCGACGAGGCGCTGGCGATGTCGGCGATCCTCTACACGCCCGAGGCCTATGCGACGTGGCGCGAGACCATCGAGGCGCAACCGGAGCTGATGTTTCACGAAATTCTCGATCGGTTCCGCGCGGGCGGCACGTTCTCCGCCGCCGATCTTGTCGCTGCATGGCAGAGGCTGAAGGAAATCCGCGTCGAGTATCACAAACTTACCGCTGGCTATGATGCGGTGATCCTGCCCAGTTCCGCGATCATGCCGCCCAGCGCCGAGCGGCTGCTGGCGGACCACGATTACTACGTCACCGAGAACCTGCTCACGCTCAACAACACCCGGATCGGCAACCTCACCGGCGGCGCGGCACTGACCTTGCCGACCGGCCTGCCCTCGACCGGGATCATGTTCATGGCGCCGCCAATGGGCGAAGAACGGCTGCTCAGGATCGGGGCAACGGCAGAGGCGGCGCTGGCCTGATCCCGGCCAAGCTGCGCGAAAGCCACAATTTTTACCGCAACCGGCTGTTATTCTGCCTTTTTCTGGACCGACGGCCCCGAGCACGCTATTCTGGGTGAAATCGGGGCGAAAACGATCCCGAATACAGAGGCAGTTACAGGCGATGACGTTCCCCGAGCGGTTCTCAGGGCTACCAGAATATGCGTTCCCGCGGTTGCGGCGCCTTCTCGATGCGCATGCACCGGGCGGCGAGGTCGTGCATATGACGATTGGTGAGCCACGCCACGCGATGCCGCCCTTCGTGGGCGATGTCATCGTCGAGAATCTTGACGGTTTTTCCAAATACCCGCCGAACGAGGGTTCGCCGGAGCTGCGTCGGGCAATCTCGGACTGGATCGCGCGGCGCTATGGCGTGACCACCGACCCCGAAACCCAGGTGATCGCGCTCAACGGCACCCGCGAGGGGCTGTTCAACGCCGCCGTGGCATTGTGCCCGGAAGAGGTGCGCGGGCAAAAACCTGTCGTGCTGATCCCCAACCCGTTCTACCAGGTCTATGCCGTGGCAGCGCAGGCAATCGGGGCCGAGCCGGTATTTGTGCCGGCGACGGCTGCAACCGGCTTTCTGCCGGATTTCTCGGCCCTGCCGAAAGACATTCTCAATCGCACCGCCATCGCCTATCTGTGCTCGCCCTCCAACCCGCAAGGCGCGGTAGCAAGCCGCGAAGACTGGGCCGGGTTGATCGCGCTGGCCGAGAAACACGATTTCCAGATCTTCGCCGATGAATGCTATTCGGAGATCTACCGCGACACCCCGCCGCCGGGCGCGCTGGAGGTGGCCACCGAGGGCGGGGCCGATCCGGAGCGCGTGGTGATCTTCCATTCACTGTCGAAGCGGTCGAACCTGCCGGGGCTGCGCTCCGGCTTTGCCGTTGGCGGGCCCGAAAGCATTGCGCGGATGAAGCAGTTACGCGCCTATGCCGGGGCTCCGCTGCCGCTGCCACTACAGCGCGTGGCCGAGCGCGCCTGGGCCGACGAGGCCCATGTCGAGGCCAGCCGGGCGCTGTATCAGGAAAAGTTCGCACTGGCCGACGCGGTGTTTGCCGGGGTGCCGGGCTACCTGCCGCCGCAAGGCGGGTTCTTCCTCTGGCTGCCGGTGGCCGATGGTGAGGCAGCGGCGCTGAAACTCTGGACCGAAACCGGGGTTCGGGTGCTGCCCGGCGCGTATCTGGCACGCGACGTGGATGGGGTGAACCCCGGCCAGGGATATATAAGAGTGGCCCTTGTGGGCCCGAAAAAAGAAACGGAAGCGGCGCTGATCACGATCCGGCGCTGTCTCTACGAATAAGGCACGAGGTGAGGCATGGCATATCAGGCTAAAGGGCGAGACCCGATTTTCGACAGCACCACGCAGGCGCTGATCGAGCAGAGAGGCATGGAGCTTCTCGGCTTGGTTCTGGTGGCGCTCGCCACCATGCTCGCGCTGGTTCTCGGCTCCTACGCGCCTGACGATCCCGGCTGGCTTTCGGCCACCGAGGGCTCGGCCCAGAACATGCTTGGCGAAGTCGGTGCCTATATCGCGTCGCCGCTCGCGGTGATCATCGGCAAGGGCGGATGGGCCATCGTCGCGGCCCTGGCTGTGTGGGGTCTGCGCTTCATCACCCATCAGGGCGAGGACCGCGCGCTGGGCCGGGCGGTCTTCGTGCCGATCGCCGTGGCCCTGGCTGCCGTCTATGCCTCGACCCTCGTGCCCGGCGCCGCATGGAGCCACACTTTCGGCCTTGGCGGGCTGTTCGGCGACACCGTGCTCGGGGCGATCCTTGGGCTTCTACCCGTTGATCCGGCCTTCGGGATCAAGGTGCTGTCGCTGATCTTCGGCGCAAGCATGATGGTGATCGGCGCCTTTGCGTTTGGGGTTACCCTGCCGGAAGTGGTCCGGTTTGGCCGGTTTCTCGTTGCCGGTGTGGTGTTTTCTTACGCCGCACTCCTCACGCTGCTGCGCCATGGCGCGCGCGGCGCCGCGGTCGGTGCTGCCGTTGGCGCCACCGGCGCTTTGCGCGGCGCGCAGGCGCTGCGGGAGCGTCAGGCCCAACGCCGCGAAGCGCGGGCGGCCTACGACGACGTGGACGAAGATGACGACTACGATACCGGGTTTTCGGCCCCGCCGCCGTTGCGTGCCTCCCGTGTGCTGCGCGCCGAGCCGCCGGTCGAGCGCAGCCGGCCGCAGCCTGCCTATGTTGCGCCGCAAGCCCCTGTCGCTCCGGCCCCTGCCCCGCAACAGCGCACCGGCCTGCTCGCCCGGGTTCAGGGCCTCGCCAAGCGCAACGCCGACCCGATGCCGGAGCTTGAGCCCGAACTTGTCGAGCGTGGCACCTTCGAGGGCGATCTGCCCGATGGTGTGGGTTCGTCGGACCGGATCAGCGCCAAGATCGCCCATGCGCTGAAAGCGCGCCGCAACCCCGGCACGCCGGCAGAGCCGCCGAAGCATATGCCGCAGGGCGAGCCGATGTCGCCAATGGCGGCAGCGATCGCCAATGCCGCCGCGCGGGCGCGTGCCCGCCAGTCCGAACAGGGCGGCCGGGCGCTGCGCGCCGAACCGCCGCTGATGCGCGAGGCGGCACCGCAGCCCGTGCCGAACCTGCCGCCGGTCGAGGAGGCCAACATCTTCGCCGAGCCGCAAGCCGGTGCGATGGAAGCCGCCTGGGAGCCGGATTATGACGGCGGTTACGGGCCGGGCTACAATCCCGAGTTTGCCCCGGCACCGGCGCCGGCGCCGGCGCCGAAGCACGTGGTTCAGCACTATACCCGCAAGACCGCGCCCTCGACGCGCGCCAAGGCCGAGGCCCAGCCGACCCTGAAATTTGACGAGAGCCACGCCGATTTCGAACTGCCGCCACTTGGCCTGCTGGCCGACCCGGTGGCAATCGAGCGCCATCACCTCTCCGACGAGGCGCTGGAAGAAAACGCCCGGATGCTGGAAAGCGTGCTCGACGATTACGGCGTGAAAGGCGAGATCGTCAGCGTGCGCCCCGGCCCGGTGGTGACGATGTATGAACTGGAACCCGCGCCGGGCCTCAAGGCCAGCCGGGTAATCGGGCTTGCCGACGATATCGCGCGCTCGATGTCGGCGCTCAGCGCCCGTGTGTCGACGGTGCCGGGCCGCTCGGTGATCGGGATCGAACTGCCCAATGCCCACCGCGAAAAGGTGGTGCTGCGCGAGATCCTCTCAAGCCGCGATTTCGGCGATACCAACATGCGCCTGCCGCTGGCGCTGGGTAAGGATATTGGCGGCGACCCGATCGTGGCCAACCTCGCCAAGATGCCCCACCTGCTGATCGCCGGCACCACCGGCTCGGGCAAATCGGTGGCGATCAACACGATGATCCTCAGCCTGCTCTACCGGCTCACGCCGGAAGATTGCCGGTTGATCATGATCGACCCGAAGATGCTGGAACTCAGCGTCTATGACGGCATCCCGCACCTGCTCAGCCCGGTCGTGACCGACCCGAAGAAGGCCGTGGTAGCGCTGAAATGGGTCGTCGGCGAAATGGAAGAGCGCTATCGCAAGATGTCGAAGATGGGCGTGCGCAATATCGAGGGCTATAACGGCCGGGTGAAGGACGCGCTCGACAAGGGCGAGATGTTCAGCCGCACGGTGCAGACCGGGTTCGATGAGGAAACCGGCGAGCCGATCTTCGAGACCGAAGAATTTGCCCCCGAAAAACTGCCCTATATCGTCGTCGTGGTCGACGAGATGGCCGACCTCATGATGGTCGCGGGCAAGGAGATCGAGGCGGCGATCCAGCGGCTTGCGCAGATGGCGCGGGCTTCGGGCATCCACCTGATCATGGCCACCCAGCGCCCGTCGGTCGACGTGATCACCGGCACGATCAAGGCGAACTTCCCGACCCGGATCAGCTTCCAGGTGACCTCGAAGATCGACAGCCGCACGATCCTTGGCGAGCAGGGCGCCGAGCAGCTTCTCGGCATGGGCGATATGCTCTACATGGCCGGCGGCGCGCGGATCATCCGCGTTCACGGCCCCTTCGTCAGCGACGAAGAGGTCGAGGAAATCGTGAACCACCTCAAGAGCTTCGGCAGCCCCGATTACGTGTCGGGTGTGGTCGAAGGCCCGGACGACGACCGGGCCGCCGATATCGACGCGGTGCTCGGCCTCAACACCGGCGGCAACACCGACGTGGAAGATGCGCTCTACGATACCGCCGTGGCGATCGTGCTGAAGGACCGCAAATGCTCGACCTCCTACATCCAGCGCAAGCTGGCCATCGGCTACAACAAGGCCGCGCGGCTGGTGGAGCAGATGGAAGACCAGGGCATCGTCAGCGCCTCGAACCATGTCGGCAAACGCGAGATCCTGGTGCCGGAGCAGGCGTGATATCGCCTAGCACGCAGCTTTGAGATCACATGAGCGCGGGCGGACTGGATTCGCCCGCGCTTTGACTTAGGTAGGTGCCATGAAATTTGTCCGCTTCCTCCTTGCGTCCGCCCTCGTGGCGTTCACCGCCCTGCCTGCGACGGCCGAAAAGCTCTCGCTGGCCGAGATTTCGCGCTACCTCGACTCGCTGACCACGCTCGAGGCGGAGTTCACCCAGATCAACGCCGACCAGACGATTTCGACCGGCACGATCATGATCCAGCGCCCCGGCCGGGCGCGGTTCGAATACAACCCGCCGGATCAGACGCTGGTGATCGCGGGCGGCCAGCAGCTTGCGGTGTTTGACGGCAAATCGAATACCGGGCCGGAGCAATACCCGCTGAAAGAAACGCCGCTGAACCTGATCCTTGAACGCGACGTGAACCTCGAGCGCTCCGGCATGGTTGTGGGGCATAGTTATGACGGCACCGCCACGGTGGTCACGGCGCAAGACCCCGAACACCCGGAATACGGCAATATCCAGTTGATGTTCACCGATGCGCCGGTAGAGCTGCGCCAGTGGATCATCACCGATGGCGCGGGCGCGGAAACCGCCGTGATCCTTGGCGAAATCGGCACCGGGATGCGGTTCAGCACCGCCACCTTCTCGGCGACCGCCGAAATCGCGAAGCGCGATCGCTGAGGCTCAATCGTCGAGCTTGCGCGCCTCGTCGACCAGCATGATCGGAATGCCGTCGCGGATCGGGAAGGCCAGCCCGGCGGCTTCCGAGATCAGTTCGTCGGCCGCAGCATCGTAGCGCAACCGCGCCTGGGTGAGCGGACAGACCAACGCTTCGAGCATATGGCGGTCGTAGGTCTGGGTCTTTTCGGTCATTGCATCGTATCCTCGGTGCCGCCGCTGCCCTGCGAGGCCAGCGCAAACTCGATCAGCGCCACCAGCGTTTCGCGCCTGGTGGTGAGCGAGGGCGCTTCCAGCAGCGCCTGTTTGTCTTCGGTGCCAAAGGGAAGAAGGATCGCCAGCGAGTTGATCAGCAACTCGTCGTCGGCCTCGTCAAGACTTTCCCAGTCGGTGCGCAGATCGGTCACCTCGAAATACCGCGCGAGCAGTTTCAGGAACGGCGCGCGATCAACGCCCGCATCCTTTTCGGAGGGGCCAAGATCGCGCTCGAACCCGTCCCATTTGACCGGGGCGACGAGGTAAGGGGTGAACCCCTCCTCAGGCGGACCGACCCGGAAGCGGCTCACCCCGGTGAGGGTGATCATGTAGCGGTGATCCTCGGTTTCGGTGAACGAGGTCACCCGCCCGGCGCAGCCGATCTGGTGCAGCCGCTCGCCGGCATCGTCGGCGGGTTGGATCATGCCGATCAGCCGACCCGGCGTTTTCAGAACGTCGTCGAGCATCGCCAGGTAGCGCGGCTCGAAGATGTGCAGCGGCAACCGGGCGCGCGGCAACATCAGCGCGCCCGGAAGCGGGAACAGCGGCAAGCGCGCGGGCAGATCGGCACGCGGGACCATATCAGGCGAACATGAGCGACGAGAGCTTGCGCCGCCCGGCGAGCGCCACCGGATCGTTCGCCGCCAGTGCGTCGAAGATGGTGAAAAGCTGGGTCTTGGCCGCGCCCTCGTTCCAGTCGCGGTCGCGCTTGAACAGATCGAGCAACTCGGTCACCGCCGCTTCGACATCGCCCGCCGCGTGCAGCGCCTTGGCAAGATCGAACCGCGCCTGCATGTCGGCCGGATCGGCAGCGACCTTGGCGCGCAGCTCGTCCAGCGGACCGGCCTCGGCAGCCTGACGCGCCAGCGCGATCTTGGCATGGGCCGCGTCAATCTCGACCGAATGCGAAATCTCGGCCGGAGCACCGTTCAGCACCGCCTCGGCATCGTCCAGATCGCCTTGCGCGATCTTCACATTGGCAAGGCCGGCATAGGCGGCCGCCATGTTCGGATCTTCCTCGAGGATCGCGGCGTAGGTCTGGGCGGCATCGTCGAGCGCGCCCGATTCAAGCATCTCGTTGGCGCTCGCAATCGCGGCGGCCAACGGGCCTTCGCTGGCCAGCGCCGCCATCTTGTTGACGAACTCGGTCACCTGGCTTTGCGGCAGCGCGCCCTGGAACCCGTCGACCGGCTGGCCATCGTGAAAGGCGTAGACCGTGGGGATCGACTGGATACGCAACTGGGCAGCGACCTGCTGGTTTTCGTCGACGTTGATCTTGACCATCTTCACCTTGCCGCCAGCGGCATTGACCGCGCTTTCCAGCGCCGGGCCAAGCGTGCGGCAGGGGCCGCACCACGGCGCCCAGAAATCGACGATGACCGGCACCTCTTTGGAGGCCTCGATCACATCTTCCATGAAGGTGGCTTCGGTGATTTCCTTTACCAGCGCCTCGTCGCCCGCGGGGGCGGTGCCGGTTTGTCCCATCTCAAGCAATGTCATGCTCCTCGTATTACGTGTTGCCGCCTATATGGGCGCAAGCGGCCTGCTGTCCAACCCCGCTCGGCGCTTGCGCGACGCTTTCGCTCAGGCGGGCTTTCGGGCGGCCAAACCGGCGCCCGCTATCGCTGGACGACTGCGCCCGTCTACTATTCGGCGTGCCGATCACGGCAGGGCCCAGATGTTGCGCATCGTCCCGGTTGTCCCGCCAGATTTCGGTCACTGGCAGAGGTTCGCTCATCTTCCGCCCTCCATCCCCCTCAGAACGCGCGGTTTTCCGCCAACGGGGCTTTCATAATCCCAACATATTCGGCTAATGTGGCCGCGCAGAGTGAACCGAGGTCCGCGCCCCGAGAAGACCGCTTCCGGCACAGCGGCGCAAGGGCCTAGAGGCAGGAACGGCTGGAGGCTGTATTAGATATGAATTCGAAACTCGCACGGGGTCTCGGCATCGCGGCCTTTCTGGTCGCCGCGAGCGGGGCCGTCGCGCAGGAAAGCACCAACCGTGTGGCGGCAAACACCGACTGGAGCGTTTTCGTCGAAAACGATCCGAAAGAGTGCTGGAGCGTGTCGAAACCGAAAGAGACCGTGAACACCAAGGGTGGTCAGGTCGTCGCGGTGAACCGGGGCGACATCCTGTTGTTCGTCAGCTACCGCTCCGGCGGCGACGGTGAAGTGAGCTTTACCGGCGGTTATCCGTTCAAAGCCGATTCAACCGTGGCGCTCACCATCGGCGGCGATACCTACCAGCTCTTCGTCGATGGCGAATGGGCCTGGGCCCGCCCTGAGGATGACGCCAAGATCATCGCGTCGATGAAGCGTGGCACCGATGCCGTGGCGGTGGCCGAGTCCTCGCGCGGCACCCGCACCGAAGACAAGTTTTCGCTGCTGGGCTTCACCGCCGCCGTTGACGACGCGTCCGCACGCTGCAAGTAAGCGGCAGCGAGAAAATTCGGGCGCTCCGGGCTGCGTGTCCGGAGCGTTTTCTTTTGAAACGCCCGCACAATCGCCTATATGGGCGCCAGAAGGCGAGGATGAACCGATGAACAGCCCCACCGCCCCGGTCACACAGGATGTGCTCACCATTCCCCGCAAGGATGCGGAGGGAAGCACGGGCAAGGTCAACCTCGTCGGGCTGACCCACGAGCAACTGCGCGCGGCGCTGATCGCGGCGGGAACGCCGGAAAAGCAGGCCAGGATGCGGGAGCGGCAGGTTTGGCAATGGATCTACCAGAAGGGCGTGCGCGACTTCGAGGCGATGACCAATCTCGCCAAGGACTATCGCGCCAGCCTTGCCGAAACCTGCGAGATTCGCGTGCCCGAGATCGTGACCAAGCAGGTCTCGGAAGACGGCACCCGCAAATACCTGGTGCGGATCGCGGGCGGCCACGAGGTCGAGATCGTCTATATCCCCGAGGAAGATCGGGGCACGCTCTGCGTGTCGTCCCAGGTCGGCTGCACGCTCACCTGCACCTTCTGCCATACCGGCACCCAGAAGCTGGTGCGCAACCTGACCGCAGCCGAAATCGTCGGCCAGATCATGGTGGCGCGCGATGACCTTGGCGAGTGGCCCAAGCCGGGCCGCAACCCGAAGGACGAAACCCGGCTGCTCTCGAACATCGTGCTGATGGGCATGGGCGAGCCGCTCTATAATTTCGAGGCGGTGCGCGACGCGATGAAGATCGCGATGGATGGCGAGGGCATCAGCCTCAGCCGTCGCCGGATCACGCTGTCGACCTCCGGCGTGGTGCCCGAGATCGCGCGGGCGGGCGACGAGATCGGCTGTATGCTGGCGATCAGCTTTCACGCCACCACCGACGAGGTCCGCGACACGCTGGTGCCGATCAACAAGAAGTGGAACATCGAGGCGCTGCTCGCGGCGCTGAAAGAATACCCCAAGCTGTCGAACTCGGAGCGGATCACCTTTGAATACGTGATGCTCGACGGGGTGAACGACAGCGACGACGACGCCCGCCGTCTGGTGCGGCTGATTGCCGGCATTCCCGCCAAGATCAACCTGATCCCGTTCAACGAATGGCCCGGCGCGCCCTACAAGCGGTCGTCCGACGCGCGGATCAGGGCCTTTGCCAACATCATCTACAAGGCCGGCTATGCCTCGCCGATCCGCACCCCGCGCGGCGAAGATATCATGGCGGCCTGCGGCCAGCTCAAATCGGCCACCGAGCGCGCGCGCAAATCGAAGCGCGAGATCGAGGCCGAAGCGGGGCTGGGCGTGGTGACCATCGGCTCCTGCGAGACCTCGGCGGAGTAGCCCGGCTATCACCATGTAATGGCCATATTGTCGCTGCCTTGTCGCCAATCTGGCGGGTTTTTCTGCGGTCACCAGAAACACAGGGGCCAGCAATGTCCGACACCAGCGAAGTTCAGAAAATCGTCGAATTCGTGTGCGACCAGCGCCGACATGCCCGCTCGCGGCGGCACTGGAAACGTCGGCTCGCGGCGTTCGGCTTCGCCATCAAGGATACCGACGACGGTCCGATGATCGCGACGCTGCCGAAACGCCAGGTGGTCTGCGCCCTGCCGCAACAGCTCGCCTGAACTTGCGCATTTAACCGCGCTTAAACCCGTTCCGGTCCAGACTGGGCCGATGGAATCGGTATGTTTCAAAATCCCTGGCGACGTCCTCGCCCGGCTTGAGCAAATCGCGGGCGACGACGATGTGTCGGTCGGCCAGGTCGTTCGGCTCGCCATCGACCGCGAGCTTCAGCGGCGCGACGGGTTTGCCTGCCATCCCCGCGCCGCCGAGCACCTGCTCGCTCCGATCCGGGCGCGGGTGCGTGCCGTCTTCATCGAGGCCGAGGGGTGGCGCGATCTGCGGGCGCGGCTGATCGAGCGGGGCTATTCGCTGCGCGAGGCGGGCGGCGGGCTGGCGCTGCATGACGCGATCACCGGCCGGTTTCTCTGCCGCACCTCGGAGCTTGGCTTTGGCTACCCTACGCTGATGCGCCAGTTCTCCAGCCCCTTCCCCGGCCATTCACAGACATGGCTGCTCGACAGGATCAGCGAGGTGCCGGTATTCGTGAAAACCTGGCGCGACCGTCATAGCGCGGGCGGCCCGCGGACCAGTGCCTAGCCGCCGTTCCGCTGCCGTATCTCGCACTTGCTTTCCCATGCGTCGATGATGGCCACCGCCTCTTCCGCGGTCTCGACGAACTCGAACAGGTCAAGGTCTTCGCGGCTGATCGTGCCAGCATCCGCAAGCGCTTCCCAGTTGATGATCTTCTGCCAGAATTCGCTCCCAAACATGATCACGGGTATCGGCCGCATCCGCTTGGTCTGGATCAGGGTCAGGCTCTCGAAGGTTTCGTCGAGCGTGCCGAACCCGCCGGGAAAGACCACGATCGCTTCCGCCCGCATCAGGAAGTGCATCTTGCGGATCGCGAAATAGTGGAAGTTGAAGCACAGCTCCGGCGTGACCCATTCGTTCGGCGCCTGCTCATGCGGCAGCACGATGTTGAGGCCCACGCATTTGCCGCCCACATCGGCTGCCCCCCGGCTCGCCGCTTCCATCACGCCGGGACCGCCGCCCGAAACGATCACCTTGCAGCGATGACCGTTATTCTTCGACTGCTCCGAGACAAGCTGGGCGAAGCGCCGGGCCTCGTCATAATAGTGCGACAGCGCCGCAAGCTCTTTCGTCTTGGCCTTGTCCTTGTCTTCCGGGCGCGGAATGCGGGCGCCGCCAAAGAGCACCACGGTCGATTCAATGCCCTGCTCCTGCATCACCAGTTCGGGCTTGAGCAATTCGAGCTGCAAGCGCACCGGGCGCAGCTCGTCGCGCAGGATGAAGTCAAGATCGTCGTAGGCCAACCTGTAGGTTGCCGACCGGGTTTGCGGCGTATCGGGGATTTCGTGCGATGCATCGCGGTCCTGTCCGGAATGGCGAAACGGGTGGCTACGGGTGTCGTCTGTCACGTGTTCGTCCTCTCTTGCCGCATTGCGCGAGGCTGGTTCAGCCCTTATAGCCATCGCGCTAACGGGAAAGAACCGAAATCGGGGAGAGAACCATGTCAAACGCACAGCTGGAAGCCGCCATCGAAGCCGCCTGGGAGGCGCGCGATACGATCACGCCCGCGACCGGGGGCGAAACCCGCGAAGCCATCGAAGACACGCTGGACGCACTCGACAGTGGCGTGCTGCGGGTGGCCGAGCGCCGCGACACCGGCGACTGGCACGTGAACCAGTGGGCCAAGAAGGCGGTGCTTCTGGGCTTCCGGATCAAGGATATGGAGTATCAATCCGGCGGACCGCAGGGCGGCGGCTGGTGGGACAAGGTTGACAGCAAGTTCGCCGGCTGGGGCGACGACGACTGGAAAGCGGCGGGCTTTCGCGCCGTGCCCAACGCGGTGGTGCGCCGCTCGGCCTATATCGCGCCCGGCGCGGTGCTGATGCCCTCATTCGTCAATCTCGGCGCCTATGTCGACGACGGCACGATGGTTGACACCTGGGTGACGGTCGGCTCCTGCGCCCAGATCGGCAAGAACGTGCACCTGTCGGGCGGCGTCGGCATCGGCGGGGTGCTCGAACCGATGCAGGCCGGACCGACGATCATCGAGGACAACTGCTTCATCGGCGCGCGCTCGGAGGTGGTCGAAGGCTGCATCGTGCGCGAGGGCTCGGTGCTGGGCATGGGCGTGTTCATCGGCCAATCGACCAAGATCGTCGACCGCGAGACCGGCGAAGTGATGTATGGCGAGGTGCCGCCCTATTCGGTGGTCGTGGCAGGCTCGATGCCGTCGAAGAACGGCATCAACCTCTACTGCGCGGTTATCGTCAAACGGGTCGACGAACGCACCCGGTCGAAGACCGGCATCAACGAGCTGCTCAGGGATTGACGGAACAACCGGTCACTTGAACGTGTGCCAACGTGCCTGATTTTGATGTAGTGTGATCTCTGGCCGGACACACCGGCCGGAGTTTCATCATGGACAGTCAAGACAGCTCCACGGCCCCGGCACAGGCGATCCTGGTCGCGGCCGAGACAGACCGTTTCGGTACGCCTTTCGACTTTCTCGACGCCTGGTTCAACGTCGTCCTCTCGGGCGCAGACACCGGCGGCGCGGCCTGCGCCATCGACACCAATCGGCGGATGCACGGTGGCCCGCCGATGCATGTGCATCACACGCAGGACGAATGGTTTTTCGTGCGCGAAGGCGAGTTCGACATCGTCGTCGGCGAGACGCGCCACCAGCTTTCGCCGGGCGACAGCCTGCTCGCGCCGCGCGGCATCCCCCATGCCTTCGCCAACACGACCGAAACCGGCCGGATGCTGGTGACGTTCTTTCCCGCCGGGCAGATGGAGGATTTCTTCCATGCGGCTTCGGCTGTCGAACGGCCGACGCCGCCGGAAATGGCGGCAATCTTTGCCCGCCACGGGATGCAGGTGGTCGGCCCACCGCTCGCCGTACCCGCCTAGGCATCCACAGCGCGGTTGTCCGCGGTTGCACGCGGGGGCGCTCCCGTGGCGGTCAGGTAACTTGTCGGGAACACCGGCGGCCAGCAGGTCTACGCCCTGCTCGTCGACGTTGGCCTCAGACGGGGCTCCGGACGTCGATGAGCGGACGCGGCCCGCCCTGACTTAGTCGCAGAACAGCCCGAGGAACGCGCATTTCCGTTCAAGTTGCACGGTGGTCTCGAACACGGGCGGCAGGCCGGTGGTTCCGGCGATCAGCCCGGTGATCGGGATCACCAGCGCGGCTTCGGTGCCGTCGTCGGAGAGTGTGCCGGTGGTGTCGATGATCTTGTAGCCGCGCACCCGGAAGATGATCGAATGCCCGGCAAACGCGGCGGCGGCCATGTCGCCCATACCCTCAAGCTCTTCGGGGGTGTTTGTGGGATTGTTCAACTCGTCGAGATTGACCGTCACGCGCAAGGTATTTTCATCGAGACGGGTAATGGTCAGACCCTCCGAGGGGTCAAACTCGCCCGACTGGTCAAACGGGTTGGGCCGGGCAATCGCCTCGTCGATCGTCATCACGGCGCTTTGGACGCAGGTGAAGTTTTCTTCCGTCAGCGTGCCGTTGCCATCTTCGCAGGGATCCTGGTCGCCCAGCGCCGACATGTCGTAGAGCGCGCGGTTGAGCTTGGTTGTCACCGTGGTCTCAACGCTGGTCTGATCCTTGAAGTCGAGCACCATCTCGGCGTCGAAACAGGCCGACAGCGCGAGCACGGCGAGGAGAGACAGGAAAGCACGCATGGGAACCCCTTTCAGACCGGAACGAATTGCGAAACATCCACATCCGCAATAGACAGACGCGACACCCCGAAAGGCAAGCTCTTTGACCGACAAGCCGAAAAAACCAAGCCGCCAGCAGGTCTATACCCTTCTTGTCGAGGTCGGCCGCCATGCCGATGACGGGCTGCCGGACGGCAGCACCGGTGCCGCGCTGTTGTGCTATGCCAGCGGCGTGGACGAAGCCGAAGCGGTGCGCGAAACCGTGGCGATCCTAAAACAGGCCGACCTCGCGCCGCTTGACGTGTCGGGTTACGGCACGCTCGACGAGCGGATCGCCGAGGGGCATGATATCCCGGACGAGGAACGCGGCCTGATGGCGCGGGCGTTGGAGGAGAACTCGGTGATCGTGGCGCAGATGACCCCCTTTTACGACGACAAGGCATGAGCGAACGGCTTATCCAGATCGTCCTGCGCAAAGAGCATGTGCGGGCGGTCACCCATTGCCTGTCAGGCTTGCCGACCGAACACTGGTTCCTGCTGCCCACCGAAGACGGCGAGCGGGAGGTCATCATCGCTGCGTTGCACCGGGTTGATACGCAAGAGGTGCTCGACGCCATCTCAAGTGCGCTCGAAGGCAAGACCGGCTGGCGGCTGCACGCGCTGCCAACCGAAGCCAGCCTGCCGGATACTCCTGACGAGGACGAGCAGGAACGGGTGGCGCAGCGCGAATCGGCGCTGGCGCGTGAAGAGATCTATGCCGATATCCGCCAACAGACCGCGCTCACGCTCGACTATCTGGTGCTCACGGTGCTGGCCACGATCGTGGCGGCCATCGGTCTGGCGCAGGATCAGACGGCGGTGGTGATCGGGGCGATGGTGATCGCGCCACTGCTCGGGCCGATCCTCGCCTTCGCTTTCGCGGTCACGCTCGGGCTGGTGCCGCTGATGCTCATCGCCCTGCGCACACTTGGCGCCGGGCTTGCTCTCGCGGTGCTCGCCGCCGTGGGCCTAAGTCTGGTGATGCCGGGTGAACTCGATCCGGTGACGGCCTCCTACGCCGAACCGCTTTCGCTGATGACCGTGGCGCTGCCGCTGGCCTCGGGCGCGGCGGCGGCGCTGATGGTGGCGGGCGGGCAGACCTCGGCGCTGGTTGGCGTGATGGTGGCCGCGGCACTGCTGCCGCCGCTGTCGGCCTTCGGTCTGCTGCTGGGCGGGGCGCAATGGGGTCCGGCGCTGAAGGCGCTGGCCACGGTGGTGGTCAATATCGCGGCGATCAACCTCGCGGCGCAGGTGGTGTTCCGGCTCAAGGGCATCCGGCCGCGGCGGTGGAAGAGCGAGCGCCACCAGACCAGCCTCTGGGTTTCGCTCGGGGCCTCGGCGGCGATCGTGGCACTGCTGGCACTGGCGGTCTATGCCGCCAACCATGGATGGATGCGGATCGGCCGATGAATACGGTGTTTCTCGATCTCGACGGCACGCTTACCGATGCCGGCCCCGGCATTGTCGCCAGCGTGATCCACGCGCTCGAGGCACTGGGCGTTGCGCCGCCCGCACCCGAGAGCCTGGGCTGGGTTGTTGGCCCGGCGCTGGTCGACAGTTTCGCCAGGCTCGGCGTGCCCGACACGACGGCGGCGCTGCGGCTCTACCGCGAGCGCTACACCACCGTCGGGCTGTTTGAAAACTCGGTCTATCCCGGCATCCCCGACGCATTGACGGCGCTTGGCGCACGCTACCGGCTTTGCCTCGCCACCGCCAAACCGCACGCCTATGCCACCCGGATTACCGCGCATTTCGGCCTTGCCCGGCACATGGCGCATGAGTTCGGGCCCGAGCTTGACGGCACCCGCAACGACAAGGGCGAGCTGCTTGCCTATGCGTTAGACAGGCTGGGCCTGGAGGCGGCGAACTGCGTAATGGTGGGCGACCGGCACCACGATATCGATGCCGCGAAAGCGGTGGGCATGGCCAGCGTCGCGGTCAGTTGGGGCTACGGCCTGCCGGGCGAACATGCCGGTGCCGACGGGATCTGCACCGATCCTGCCGGACTTGCCGATGCCGTCGCGTCCGTGTTGGACCAGGCTAACCGCAGGGCGGGACCGCGCGAACATCTGACAGGGGAGTGACATGGCTGGCTGGTTCGAGTTCATCGCCGCGTTCGTGGTGTTTTTCACCTCACACGCGATCCCGGTGCGCCCGGCGGTGAAAGGCCGGATCGTGGCATTGATCGGCGCGGGTGGCTTCACGCTTGCCTATTCGGCGCTGTCGATCGCGGTGCTCACCTGGCTCATCGTGGCTGCCGGGCGCGCGCCGAATATCGTGCTATGGCCGTGGGCTGCGTGGCAGCTCTGGGTGCCGCTGATCGTCAATGCCATTGCCGCGATCCTCGTGGCCCTTGGCACCGCGCGGCCCAATCCGCTCTCGTTCGGCGGGGCGAACAATGCCGCGTTCGATCCGGCGAATCCCGGCATTGTCGGCTGGCTGCGCCACCCGCTGCTGGCCGCGATCGGGCTCTGGGCGGCGGCGCACCTGGTGCCCAACGGCGACCTTGCCCACGTGATCCTGTTTGGCGTTTTTCTTGGCTTCGCCCTGCTCGGGATGAAGATCATCGACCGGCGCAAGCGCCGTCTGATGGGCGCGGAGTGGGACCGGCTGACCAAAACCGCCCGGCGCGTGGACATCACGCCGGGCGGGCTGGTTCGGGTTGCCATCGGCCTTGGCCTCTATGGCCTGCTGCTTTGGCTGCATACCCCGGTGATCGGGGTCTCGCCCTATCCGTGACGGCGCTCAGGTGCCGGGTTCAACCAGCGCGTTGAACGTCGCCGGCAGATTGCTTTCATCGGCAAGCAGCGTTTCGAGCGGAATGGCGAAGGTGGCGGTGGTGCCGTCGTCGGACAGGGTGCCGTTGGTTTCGATGATCTTCTTGCCGCTGATATTGATGGTGATGGCGTGGCCCATGAAGGCCGAGATCATCATCTGCTTCATCTCATCGGCTTCGGCACTTTCGTCTTCCGGCGGGGCAACCTCTTCGGTCAGATCGGCAAGATCGAAGGCCACATAGAGCAGCCCGCCGTCGCGGCGCTCGATCGTCATGCCGTCGCTCATGTCGGGGTCGTTCAGGATCTCGTCGATGGTGCCCGAAAAGGTTTCGGTGCAGGTATGGCTGCCATCTTCCAGCGCAACCTCTTCACCCTCGCAGAAGCCTTCGTTGCTCGACGTGGTCATCGCATAGAATTCGGGGGTGGCGGTCATCACCATCGTGCCCTCGGCGGCGTTCTCATCGACAAAGGCAATCGACAGATCCACATCGAAACACGCTGCCAGCGGCAGGATGAAGGTCAGGGAAAGGACTGAAAGAATCCTGCGCATATCATTCTCCTATGCATCTATGTTTGCCCGAGAGTGGCAGCGCGGCGATGTGAAGTCTAGCCGCCACGCGGACCAAACCACTTGCGACGGATGGCTTCGTAGTCACCCGCTTCGCGCAGCTTCAGAAGGCTCTGGTTGATCGGTTCGGCGAGGGCGCTGCCGCTGGGCAGGGCAATTCCGTAGGTTTCGGGCAGGAATACGGCGCCGACAAGCTGGGCATGTCGCGCGCCCGCATTGTTGGCGTAATAGGCCAGGATCGGGGCATCGAAAACCACCGCGTCAATCTGCTGCGCGTCGAAATCGGCAAGCAACACATCCAGATCAACGTAGCCCTCGTAACGAACTTCACGCCGGTCGAGATAAGCGGCCGCGGTCGAACCCTCGGTGGTGCCGACACGTTTGCCATAGAGGTCGTTTACCGACGAAATCGAGTTCTCGATCGCCTCGACGGTCATCGTGGCGGTGATCCGGGCGACGAAAGCCGACACGAGGAACAGCGAGGCCACCACGAGCACCACGGCCAGCACCCGTCCGGGGGCGGTTTTGGGTTGCCGTTCTTCGAAGCCGCCATTGACCAGCAGGTTCAGCGCCCACCAGAACGAGGGAAACAGCGCCTTGTGCATAGGCAGATCGAAATAGGGCTGCCGCTTGCGCTCGAACGCCCACATCAACATGCCAACGGCGAAGAGCAGGCCGAAGGCGGCGGCAATCGCAACGCCTAGATCGGGCGACAGCAGCGCCGAGACGAGCGCGTTACCGGAGCTGCTATCGGGATGCACCATGATCTGCAAACCGCCCTCGAAAATCGGCTGCGAAAAGTCGAGCGTGGCCTCGCGTTCGGATGTGATCGAGATATTGGCGATCGCGGCATCCACCTCGCCACCGCGCACCATGTCGAGCATCGCGACAAAACTCTCGGCGCGCAGGACCTCGAACTCGCGGCCCATATCCGCCATCACGGCCTGCCACAACTCGATGGAGAACCCGGTATCCTGACCGTTGTCGACCATGGAGAAGGGTGCGCGGGTGACAGTGGCCAGACGAACCGTGGGCTGATCCTGGGCCTGCGCCGGTCGGGCAACGGCCAGAGCGGCCACCAGCGCCATCACCACAAGTAGAACTCTGCTCAGCACGGCACACCCCCCTGTCCGTGACCCGCAGATACAACAAGCCGATACTCAATTGCAACGGCGCGCTACGCCTGCCGCAGCGCCGCGGCGAGGCTGCGCGCCTCGACATCGTTCAGGCGATGATGCGAGAAGGCGCGATGCTCGGGGATGGCGCTCGCGGGCATATCGGCAAGCACGGTAGAGCGCGCCACGGCCGGACGGCGCGCGATGGTGCCGACATAAAGGCTTTCGGCCCAGACACCGGCATGAAGCAGGCAATCGTGCACGTCGAGCAGCACCTGGTAATACGTGGCAAGGCGGGTGCGGCCCTCGCGCCGGGCATGTTTGCCGTTGAGCAGGTGCGCGGCGGGCAGCAGCACCTCGTTGGCCCCGAGAATATACTCGGCCTCGGCGAAATCGATCCTGACGCGGTGATCCGGCGCAATCGACACATCCTCGGCAAGTCCGAAGAAGGGTTTGCGCAGCCGCACCGGCTGGAAACTGCCCAGCGCCGGAACCGTCCGCCTGCCAACCCAACGCACCGGCCGGGGGCCGGAGGTGGCCGTTGTGACCATGTCGCCTAGCCGCAACCGCTCGACCGGCACGGGCCCACCGGGGGTATCGACCGGGGTGCCCGCGACAATGCCGACACCGAAGCCCACCGGCTCGACCTCGTCGGAGAAGGCCAGGTAGGTAACGTTGGGCGCAATATGGGTGCGGCCGCCATTGCGCAGGATCACCCGGATATCCTGGATCGGCAGCGGCACCGGCGTTTCAACGGGGGTTTGATACATCTGCCCTTCATCGAGCATTTCGACGGTGAGCACACCGGCGCGGCGCGGTGCATCCCATGACACGCTGATCCGCATCCGGCTGTCGCGCGATGGCACCGGCAGCATGATGGCTGCCCGCGACCGCGCGCCGCCCTGGCGGGCTGTCATCCGCAGGTGGCCTTCACCATCGAGCGTCAGGTTTATCTCGCGCAGCCATTCCTGTTTGCGCCGATAGGCCAGCACCGTCTGGGTCACGCCCGGCTCGACATTGTAGCGCAGTTCCAGCATCAACGTGCCGCGGGGCAGGATCTCGTTCGGTTGCACCGGGGGGCGGGCGCCGGGCGCGTCGGGCGCAACCCCGATCCCCCGGATGTTGAACAGGGGATTTGTCAGGTCGGTCAACGCGATCCAGCTCATGCCGCCGCCTCGCCTGCCCCGCCAACAAGCAGCCGCGCCTCGTGGGGCTTCAGCGTGCGCCGCGCCGCCACCGGGTAGCCGGCGCCGGTATCGGGATCGAGCTCGGGAAAGATCGCGCGGATCTCGTCGACAATCGCGCGCTCGAAGCCTTGGGTGGTGTGCGGGCCGGGCAGGAAACTCTCGGTCGCCAGCCCCTCCGAGAACACGACCTGATGTTCGTCGAACAGGATATGCACATAATCCACCTCGCCGCCGACCACCGGCCGAACCGTGGTGTCGTTCACAAGGTCTTTCGCGGCAACGAGAACCTCGCTCTCGCCAAACAGCAGCTCGGCAAGCGCATCGCGGATCAGCACTCGGTGCTGCGGCGAGACAAGCAACGTGCTATGAACCCCGAAGGTGTCGGCCGCGATCCGGATCGGCGCAAGCGCGCCCTCCGCCGCCACCCGCCGCACCCCGATCCAGCGCACCGGCTGCGGGCCGTTATCGTGGGTGAGCACGAGATCGCCCGCCGTAAGGCTTTGCACCGGCACTTCGCCCTGCGGCGTGGCAATCAACGTGCCGGCGACGAAACAGGGGATCGAGTTGATCGTGACATAAGCGGTATCGGTGATCGCCGAAGCGCCCGTGCCATTTGCGATGGTGTAGGAAAAATTGACGCTTTCTTCGTCATTATCGGCGAGGATTCCGAGTGTGCCGTCGGCATTCAGGGTTACGACCTGTCCGGTGGTCAGCGTCACGCTGTCGCCGGCCGACACCGGGATGCCGTTGATATGGGTGATGAACAGAGTCGAGTTTGCAGGGCCGACGTCGTTGGCCAGCACATCGAGCGTGTTGGTCCCACCGGGCACGACGTTGACGCTGTCATCACCCGCGATCAGCGCGGTCTGGGCCGAATTGGCGGCAATCAGAAGGGTCGAATCGTAGCTCGTATCGTTGACATCGGCGATGCCGAAACGGATCGAGTTCACCTCGCCGGGAATAACCGACATGGTGAGGGTCATGGTCACGGTGAACCCGTCCATCTCGGTGTTGTAGGCGCTGCCGGTATTGTCGACGTAGAGGTTTTCGTTCGAGGCGTTGTTGATCGCGCCGACCGAGGTCTGGCCGGACCCGATCGACAGTTCGACGGCCTGGCCGTTCACCCAGACTCCGACAATGTCGTTATAGATCGAGCCTGCGTATTCGGGGTATTCCTCGGACGAGAACACGAACTGGAGCGACATGGTATCGCCGTCGGGGATGAAGTCGACGTCGAGGATCGAGGCGTCGTAGGTGTTGGTTCCGGCGAGCGCGTTGAAGGCGCTGTCGTTGTTGACGCCGGAGGTGTTGGTGGAGGTGCTGCCGCTCTGGTTGGCCTGGCTCGAGCCCCACCAGCCGCCGGACGCGGCGTTGGTGAAATCCCTCAGGTGGCCCGTCGACAGCATCACCCCGGTATCGGAGGGTGTCACGCCGGGAGAAACGGAATCGCCGTTCGAATAGATGCCGGACGACCGATTGTCGCCGGTATAAGACGCAGAGACGACGGTGGTGCCCTCGCCAAAGATCGTCTGCGCCATGTTCATGGCGCTCGCATTGGTTGTGATCGGAAGCTCCGACGCCGCAACCATAGGCCTGTCTCCTGCCCCTCGGAAGCAGTGACGACGGACCAAGACCGGGGCAAACCCCCTATATCTAGTCTAACCGCTCGTGAGCCTGCGCTTATATTGCGCTTTACCGGCTCAGCATCCCTGCCTCAGGATTATTATTGTGGCCAATATGAGGAAAAAATTCTGATTTGTTAAGAACTTGTTTGCGTTGAGAGATTTGCGGGCGGTGGCTGTCGCGCGCAGGCCACATTTGCCGCCCGGACGCCGCCGGTGTATCACGACGCGACCCATTCTTGCGGAGACGACGATGCCCCAGACCGATCCGGTTGCGCTGACCAAGGCGCTTATCCGCTGCCCCTCGGTAACCCCCGACGAGGGCGGCGCGTTGGAGCTGCTCGACTCGCTGCTTTCGCAGGCCGGGTTTGCCTGCACCCGCGTGGATCGCGGCGGGGTGGCCAACCTGTTTGCCCGGATCGGGCCGAAAGGGGCCGCGCGCACTCTCGGCTTCAACGGCCACACCGACGTGGTGCCGGTGGGCGACGCCGCCGCCTGGAGCGTTGACCCGTTCGGCGCCGAGGAAAAGGACGGCCAGATCTGGGGCCGGGGCGCGACCGACATGAAATCCGGCGTGGCGGCCTGGGTTGCCGCCGCGATCGACGCCGCCGGATCGCTGCCGGACGACGGCGCGCTGATCGTGGCGGTGACCGGCGACGAAGAGGGCGACGCGGTGAACGGCACCGCCGCATTGCTCGACTGGATGGCCGCAGAAGGCGAGAAAATGAGTGCCTGCATCGTCGGGGAGCCGACCTGCCCCGACCGGATGGGCGAAATGATGAAGATTGGCCGACGCGGCTCGATGACCGCATTTTTCACCGCCCGCGGGGTGCAGGGCCATTCGGCCTATCCGCACCGCGCGAAAAACCCGGTGCCTGCGCTCGCCCGGCTGATGGCCCGGCTCGACGCGCATGTGCTCGACGAGGGCACCGCCCATTTCGACGCCTCGACGCTTGCGGTGACCACGATCGACACCGGCAATCCGGCCACCAACGTGATCCCCGCCGAGGCGCGCGCCACCGTCAACATCCGCTTCAACGACGCCCACAGCTCGGGCAGCCTCGAAGCGTGGCTGCGGGAGGAAAGCGCAGCGATCGCGCAGGAAACCGGGATCGCGTTCGACATGGTGGTGAAGGTGTCGGGCGAAAGCTTCCTGACCCCGCCGGGGCCGCTGTCGGCGCTTGTGGCCAGGGCCGTGGAGGCCGAGACCGGGGTGGCGCCGGTGCTGTCGACCTCCGGCGGAACCTCCGATGCCCGCTTCGTGAAGGATCACTGCCCGGTGGTGGAGTTCGGGCTGGTGGGCAAGACCATGCACCAGGTCGATGAACGGGTGGAGGCGGCGCAGATCCCGCAGCTCAAGCAGATTTATAGCCGGATCATCGGAGACTATTTCGCCTGATGCCGGCGTATCGCCCCCGTCTCGTCATCATGGTGAAGGAGCCGCAGGCGGGCCGGGTCAAGACCCGTCTCGGGCGCGAGATCGGCATTGTCCGCGCGGCGTGGTGGCTGCGCCACCGCCTGACCTTGCTGGGCCGCACCGTGCAAGACCCACGCTGGGAAACGCTGCTCGCCGTTGCACCCGACACCGCCATAGCGTCCCGCGCGCTGCCGCCCCTGCGCCGTATCGCGCAGGGCCCCGGCGATCTTGGCGCGCGGATGGGGCGCGTGTTGCGCGGCCTGCCGCCCGGCCCGGTGCTGATTGTCGGCGCCGATATTCCGGGTATCACCCGCGCGCAGATTGCGTCGGCGTTTGCCGCTTTGGGGCGGCACGATGCCGTCATCGGTCCGGCTGAGGACGGTGGCTATTGGGCGATTGGCCTCAAACGCATACGGGGCGTGCCCTCGGCGCTGTTTTGCAACGTGCGCTGGTCGACCGAACACGCATTTGAGGATACATTGGCGACAATGCCCGGCCTGTCGGTCGCCAAGCTGCCGGTTCTGGCAGATATTGACGAAGCGTCAGACTTACTGCGTCTTTCCCGCTGACGTTTCTTTTGGCCCGTGATACGCCCTGACCATGACACGCATACCTTCCAAAGATGAAGTCCTCGCCTGGATTTCCGAAAACCCCACGCTGGCGTCGAAGCGAGACATCGCAAAGGCGTTCGGAATCAAGGGGTCTGACCGGATTGACCTCAAGCGCATCCTGCGCGAGCTGGAGGACGAAGGGCATCTGGCGAAGCGCAAGAAAACCTATCGCGATCCCGACAAGCTGCCGCCGGTTTCGGTGCTCGAAGTGGGCGAGGTCAGCCCCGATGGCGATATCTTTGCGCGGCCGCTGGAATGGCAGGGCGACGGCGATGCGCCGAAGGTGCTGTTCATAGCCAAACCCGGCGATCCGGCGCTGAAACCGGGCGACCGGATCCTGTGCCGGATGACCGAGGTGAAGGCCGACGATCACGGTTACGAAGCCCGGCTGATCCGCCGGATCGGAGAGGCCGCGCACCGCATATTGGGCGTGTTCCGCAAGGGCGCCGAAGGCGGCCGCGTGGTGCCGATCGACAAGGGCGCCGACAAGGAATGGATGGTGCCCGCCGACGCCACCGATGGCGCCAAGGACGGCGAGCTGGTCGAAGCCCAGCAAACCGGCCCGCGCTCCCGGATGGGCTTGCCGCAAGCAAAGATCATTGCCCGGCTCGGCGATCCGAGCGCGCCGCGCGCGGTGAGCCTGATTGCCATCCACCAGCATGGCATCCCCGACGATTTTCCCGACGCGGTGATCGCCGAGGCCGACGCGATAAAGCCCGCCGGGCTGAAGGGGCGCGAAGACCTGCGCCACCTTCCGCTCATCACCATAGATCCGGCCGACGCGCGCGATCATGACGACGCGGTCTATGCCCATCCGGACGACAACCCGAAAAATCCCGGCGGGTTCGTGATCTGGGTCGCCATCGCCGACGTGGCGCATTACGTCACGCCCGGCACCGAGATTGACCGCGAGGCGCGCAAGCGGGGCAATTCCAGCTACTTTCCCGACCGGGTGGTGCCGATGCTGCCCGACCGGCTTTCGGGCGATCTGTGCTCCTTGCACGAGGGCGTGCCGCGTGCCTGCCTCGCGGCGCGGCTGGTGATCGACGCCCAGGGCGAAAAGCTGTCGCACAGCTTCATCCGGGGGCTGATGAAATCACGGGCTTCGCTCAACTACCGCGAGGTGCAGGAGGCCGAGGACGGCACGCCGAACGAGGCCTGCGCCGTGCTGATGGACGAGGTGATCCACCCGCTTTTCGGCGCCTACCGCGCGCTGCGGCTTGCCCGCGAAAAGCGCCAGCCGCTCGATCTCGACCTGCCGGAGCGCAAGATCGTGCTGTCGGATGACGGCAAGGTGGAGAGCGTGCGCTTTGCCGAGCGCTATGATGCGCACCGGCTGATCGAAGAGATGATGGTGCTCGCCAACGTGGCGGCAGCGGAAGAGCTCAACCGGCTGAAGCGCCCGCTTCTGTTCCGGGTGCACGAGGAACCTAGCCTCGAAAAGCTGGCGGCGTTGCGCGAAGTGGCGCAGGCGTCGGGCTTTACGCTCGCCAAGGGGCAGGTGCTCAAGACCCGGCACCTCAACCAGTTGCTTGCCCAGGCCGAGGGCAGCGAGTTTGACGAATTGATCAACATCTCGACCCTGCGCTCGATGGCCCAGGCCTATTACAGCCCCGAGAACTTCGCCCATTTCGGCCTTGCCCTGCGCAATTACGCGCATTTCACCTCGCCGATCCGGCGCTATTCCGACCTGATCGTGCACCGTGCGCTGATTTCCGGCCATGGCTGGGGCAATGACGGGCTGAGCCGCGAGGATATCGACACGCTCGAAGCCACGGCGCAGCACATCTCGGAGACCGAGCGGCGGTCGATGGCGGCAGAGCGCGACACCACCGACCGCTACCTCGCCGCCTACCTGTCGGAGCGGGTGGGCAACGAGTTCACCGGGCGGATTTCCGGCATCCAGCGTTTTGGCGCCTTCGTGAAGCTCGACGAGACCGGGGCAGACGGGCTGATCCCGGTTTCGACCATCGGCGCGGAATATTTCCGCTACGAAGAAACCACCCAGACCCTGGTTGGCGAGCGCACCAGGCTGACGCTCTCGGTTGGCCTGCCGGTTCTGGTGCGGCTGGCCGAGGCGGTGCCGATCACCGGCGGGCTGATGCTGGAACTGCTCGAGGTCGATGGCGCATCCGTGCCGACGCGGAGCGGACGCACGCCGCGCGGCGGCAAGCCGGTGTCGCGCCGCGGTGCCAAGGCCGGGCGCAGCAATGAGAAAGCCGCAAAGAAGGTTCGGCGGCGGCGCAAATGAAATACCATTTCGTCAGCGTGTCGCTCGGTCCGGCCGAGTGAGAAAGATCAGGCTCAGCCATGTTGCCAGACATTGATCGCGATGAATTCCTCACCTGGTTGCGGCAGGAGGTGAAGCCGCGCGCTCTTGAGCGCCAGATCAGCGTCCGGGTGTTCGACCGGGCGGCGGAACAGACGGATTATCTACCGGCAGTGCTTGAGCGCCAGGCCAACCAGAAAGAATTCACGCTGCCGATATGGGAGTATCTCGAGATCGCCGCCTCGGACGAGCGGGCGCGCATTGGCCGCCAGATGCTGCGGCGCAACCGCGTCCTGCTCAACCGAATCGAGATGGCCTTCGGGGTGGAGCCGGAGGTGGTCACTGCGATCTGGGGGCTGGAAACCGGCTATGGCGTGGTGCGGGGCGATACGCCGATCCTGTCGGCGCTGGCAACGCTGGCCTTTGGCGGGCGGCACGCATCATTCTTCAAGGACGAATACATCGAGGCGCTTCGGATCGTGCAAACCAAGGGCTGCTCGCCCGAGAGTCTTCGCGGTTCCTGGGCCGGCGCGGTCGGCCATGGCCAGTTCATGCCGTCGGCGGTGATTGATTTTGCCCTCGACTTCGATGGCGACGGCAAGTCGGATATCTGCGGCGACGATCCTGCCGACGGGCTTGCCTCGATTGCGCACTACCTCAAGAAGCACGGTTGGAAAAAGGGCCAGCCCTGGGGCATGGAAGTGTGCCTGCCAGCCGGGTTTGACTACGCCCTGACCGGGATCGACCAGAACATGCCGTCACACGATATGGCACGAATGGGTGTGACCACCGTCGACGGTGGACAGGTGCCCGATTACGGCCCCGCCTCGATCCTGTTGCCAGCCGGGGCGCAGGGTGTGGCGCTTCTGGCGCTGCGCAATTTCCACGTTATCACCAGTTATAACAAGTCCGAGGCCTATGCGATCGGGATTGGCCATCTGTCGGATCGCATCATTGGCGGGCGCCCCTTTGCCGGGCGTTGGCCGGTCGAGGTGGCAGTCCTTGGCCCCGATGAGGTAAGCGAGGCGCAGCGGTTGCTGACACGGGCGGGCTTTGACACACATGGCGTTGACGGGCTGCGCGGCCCCAATACCCGGCAGGCCGTTCGGGCGTGGCAGATCGCCGAGGGGCGGCTGCCCGACGGGTTCATCACCGCCGAGATGCTGGCGCAGCTACGCTTGCAGCAGGGCTGAAAGCGTAGCGATCTTCAGGCCCTCAAGGCTGGGACGCACCAGATCGGCGGCCGAAAAATCCTGATCGTCGGTATAGATCGAGGGCGTGACCACGACCGGCAGGCCGGCGCCCTTGGCCGAATGGACGCCGTTCAGGCTGTCTTCAAAAGCCACGCAGTCCGACGCGGCAAGGCCCAGCCGTTTCAGCGCCAGTTCGAACACGTCCGGCGCGGGCTTTTTCGCCTTCACCTGGTCACCGGCTGCGATCACGTCAAACATCGCTTCCGGCTCGGTGTTCCAGCAACAGCGGGTGAGCGCCGCGACGTTGGGCAGGCTGGTGGTGGTCGCCACGGCAAGCATCAGCCCGGCGTCGCGGGCACGCTCGATCAGCGCGGCCACGCCGGGGCGCAGCGACAGCTCACCGGCACCGAGGATACTGGCGTAGGCGGCGGTTTTTTCCTTGTGGAGCGCGGCGATCTCATCGTCGGTGAGGCGGGGCGCCTCGGGCGGCAGAGTGTCTTGCCAGGCGCGCATCCGCTCCTTGCCGCCGGTGGTTTTCAACAGCCAGCGGTAATCCTGCATCGACCAGTGCCAGCCGAGGCCATGGGCCTCGAAGGTCCGGTTGAATGCGGCACGGTGGGCCTCTTCGGTTTCGGCCAGCGTGCCGTCAACGTCAAAGATCAGGGCTCTGAGGCTCATGCCGCCGTCTCGGCCTCGTTCAGCGTGGCAATGACCGGACCCAGCTCTTCAAAGTGGTCAAAACGGTAGTCGTGCGGCAGGCCGTCGATGGCCTGCTTGCGGTAGCCATGGGCGTAGATCGCAAACCGCACCTCGGCGGCGAGCGCCACCTCGGCATCGACTTCGCTGTCGCCCACATACAGGCGCGGACCGGGACCGAGCCGGTCGAAGGCCAGGTTGAGCGGGGCCGGGTGCGGCTTTTTCTCGGGCAGGGCATCGCCGCCGACGACCACGTCAAAATAGCGCTCGAGCCCGAGAAGGTTGAGCATCAGCCGGGCCGGTTCCTCAGGCTTGTTGGTGCAGACGCCAAGCCGGTGGCCCTGCGCCTTCAGCGCTTCGAGCAGCGGCACCACGCCGGGCATCGGTTTGCTCTCATCGGCGGGGGCGGCATTGTAGAAGTCGCGCACCTCGTCATACAGCCGGTCGAACTGGTGCGCCCCGATCCCGCGCGCGCGCATCACCCGCTCGACGAGCTTGGGCAGGCCATTGCCGATGAACGAGGTGATGGTGGCAAGGTCGAGCGGTGCCAGCCCCTCCCCCGCGAGCATCTTGTTGGCGGCGATCATCAGGTCGGGTGCGGAATCGACCAGCGTGCCGTCGAGATCGAAAACGATGTTCATGCCGCATCCTTCCATTTGATAGAACAGCCGATCGAGGCAACCTGCTCTTCGGGGCCCTTGCCGGTTTCGGCCACCTGCTTCATCGCTTCAAAAAGCTCGCGCCTGAGGTCTGCCGGCCCCGCCTCGCGGTTCGAGGCATCGAGGCGGCCGCGATATTGCAGCTCACCGGACGCGTTGTAGCCGAAGAAATCGGGGGTGCAGACCGCCTCGAACGCCTTCGCTACATCCTGGCTCTCGTCGTAGAGATAGGGGAAGGGAAACCCGTGTTTCTCGGCCAGCGTCACCATGTGCTCGGGGCCGTCCTGCGGGTAGGCCGCCACATCGTTGGCGCTGATCGCCACCACGCCCACGCCCAGCGCCTGAAGCGCCTTGGCGTCGCGCACGATCCGGTCGATCACCGCCATCACGTAAGGGCAGTGGTTGCAGATGAACATCACCAGCGTGCCATTCTCACCCTTCACATCGTCAAGCGTCCAGGTCTTGCCATCGGTGCCGGGCAGGCTGAAATCGACGATCGGTTTTCCGAACTCACAGACCGGGGGATTGGTGCCCATGGCTCTCTCCTTTTGCTGGTTGCCCGCGTCTCAGGCAGGCACGAAACGATAGGCGCCCTCGTGGCGCTCGACATGGCCAACACCGCCACCAGGCAGGTGAAAGCCGATCATGGTCATATGGTCGGTGGCGAGCTGATCCAGAAGACCCGCCCGCACCCTGGCCGCCGCCTCGGTATCGCTGTCGGCGCCAATCGGCCAGTCGGGATGGGCGAAGGCGGTGTGGTCGTTGAGGATCGCATCGCCGATCACCATGGCGGCCTGCCCCGCGTCTGCGAGGGCAAAGCTCATGTGGCCCGGCGAATGGCCGAAGGTCGCGCGGGCGATCACGCCGGGCAGAACCTCGGCGCCGTCTTCGAACAGGGTGAATTGCTCCCCGACCAGATCGAGCCGTCGCTTGGCACCCGCCGCCATCGGCACCCGGTCCTGCGCAATCGTGTCTATCGTTGCCGGATCGGCCCAGTAGTCGTATTCCACCCGGCCCATCAGATGCTCGGCATTGAAGAAGAACGGCTCGTCGAAATCGTCGAGCACGCCCCACAAATGGTCGGCGTGGCCGTGGGTGAACACCACGTGGGTGATGTCGCCGGGATCCACGCCCATCGCCGCCAGTGCGTCGGGCAGATCGCCGACGCTGTCCATGAAGCCGGTGCCGGAGCCCGCGTCGAACAGGATCACCCGTCCCTCATGGCGCACCAGCGTGAGGTTGCAGGGTGGGGTGAGCGGCGCGGCACGGTCCATCCCACGCGAGGCAAGATAGGCCGCCAGCTCGCTCTGAGGCATCGGCGCGAACATGAAGTCGGCGGGCTGGGTGAGGAAACCATCGGAGAGCGTGGTCACCTCCATGCCGCCGACCGAAAAGCTGCTGGCGGCCCAGGCCATGCGTGGACGAATGGCCGCGGTGGCAATGCCAGCCGCGGCCCCCGAGAGAAGCGTGCGTCGGGTGATCTGCATCGGCTTCAGGCCGCCTTGCTTTGCGCGCCTTCGGCCGCCGCGCGAATGGCCCGGATATTCTCGCCGTAGGGCGCGGGGTTGGCCACAGAGCCGCCCTTGAACACCGCCGACCCGGCCACCAGCACGTCGGCTCCGGCAGCGGCCACCAGCGGCGCGGTCTCGGGCGTCACGCCGCCGTCGATCTGGATGTGGATCGGGCGGTCGCCGATCATCTGGCGAACCTTGCGGGTCTTGTCGACGCCGGAATGGATGAACTTCTGGCCACCGAAGCCGGGGTTCACCGTCATCACCAGCACCATGTCGACGAGGTCGAGGATGTTTTCGAGGCTCTCGGCGGGCGTGCCGGGATTGAGCGAAACGCCGGCCATCTTGCCGGTCGCCTTGATCGCCTGCAACGTGCGGTGAATATGCGGCCCGGCTTCCATATGGGCGGTGATCATGTCGGCACCGGCCTCGGCATAGGCCTCGATATAGGGATCGACCGGCGCGATCATCAGGTGCACGTCCATGAAGGTTTTCACATGCGGGCGGAAGGCGGCCACGGCGGGCGGGCCGAAGGTGAGGTTGGGCACGAAATGCCCGTCCATCACGTCAACATGCACCCAGTCGGCGCCCTGCGCCTCGATGGCCTGAATCTCCTGGCCGAAATTGGCGAAGTCGGCCGAAAGGATCGACGGGGCGATCTTGATGGAACGGTCGAAGGACATGTTCGTCTCCCTGGTATCTGGTCGGGCCGGTCGTCCGGCGGTGGTGCCTGTCCGGGATATACCCTCCCGGGCAGGCAATTGTCATCACGCGACGGCGCTTGCCAGCTTGTCGCGCCAGCCCGGATAGATCGCGTCGGCGTCTTTCTCGAAGCTGACGAAGGCGCGGGCCAGTTCGCGGTGGTCCTTGGCGTAGTCCACGAGGTTCTCCCCCGCCATCCAGGCATCATGGGCCTGGCGCAGCGATTTGGCCCCGGCGGTGCCGCCATCGACATGGCCGAATGCGCCGCCTCCCGAGGTCTGGATGATGTTCGAATGGCCGAGATTGGTGAAGAAGCCCGGCAGGCGCAACGCGTTCATGCCGCCCGAAATGATCGGGGTGGTGGCTTTCATCCCCTGCCATTCCTGATGGTAGTAGGGACCATCGGCGCTGTCGCGCTCGAGCATGTAGGCGATGTTCTTGTCGTCGGCCTCACCTTCCATCTTGCCGTAGCCCATGGTGCCGGTGTGGATGCCGCTGGCCCCCGACAGACGCGCCATCTTGCAGTGGACGAAAGCGGTGTAGCCGCGCTTGGATTGCGGGCTGGTCACGGCCCCGTGCCCGGCCCGGTGGTAATGCAGGAACTGGCTCGGAAAGGCCCGGCGCGCGGTGGTCACGGCGGCGGGCCCGGCGACGTAGCCATCGACGAGGAAGGCGACGTGATCGGCGTTTTCGGCGAAAGTTTCGAGGATGTATTCGCCGCGGGCGAGCATCTCGTAATGGTCATCGGCGGTGATGTTGGCCGAGAACAGCTTGGCCTCGCCGGTTTCGTCCTGCGCGCGCTTCATCGCGTCGGCGACGAGGGCGATGGTTTCCTTCAGCGGCGCGAATACCTGGTTGCCCTGCGGTTCATCGTTCTTGATGAAGTCGCCACCGAGCCAGAATTCATAGCAGGCATCGGCGAAGGGCTGCGGGCGCAGACCAAGCTTGGGCTTGATGATCGTGCCGGTGACCATGCCGCCGTTCTGCACCGGACGGCCAAGGACGCGCCACATGTCTTCGATGTTCATCGACGGGCCGTCGAACAGGCGCAGATAGGCGGGCGGCACCCAGAAATCATACATCTTGGCGTATTCGACATCGCCCATGCCCTGGTTGTTGCCGATGGCGAGGGTGAGGAACGAGGCGAGCATGGCCCGGCCGTCGATGATGTTACGGTCGAAAAGATCGACCGGGTAGGCGATCTTCATCTCTTCGCGGGCTTCGTCGATCTCGTAGACGAGGGCATCGACGCCACGGGTAAAATCGTCGGTGGTCGACACCTCGACGTTGGTGCCGGTTGAGCTTTCGGCGGCGAAATGCGCGGCCGTCTCAAGGTAGCCGTAGCCGGATTTCGGCTTCATGACATAGGCCACGAGCACGTGGCGGCCTCCAGCGATGAGCTGTTCTTCGGTCAGGTCAAGGCGGGCGTAGCGGTTGGATTGATCCATAGCGTTTCTCCAGATCAGCGTTCGTTCGCGCGACTTACTCTCACTGGGGTGGTGTGGCGCGCCCGGGGTCATCCGGGCGCGCCGGCAAGCATCAGAGCGCGCCGTCGGCGTAGCGCTTTGCCATGTCGTCAAGGTCGATCGGCTTGATCTTCGAGGCATTGCCGGCGGTGCCGAAGCGCTCGAAACGGTCGAGAACGAGCTTTTCCATCTCTTCCATCGCCGGGATCATGAACTTGCGCGGGTCGAACTCGGTTTTCTTCTGCATCGCCACCTTGCGGAACTGGCCGGTGAGCGCCATCCGGTTGTCGGTGTCGATGTTGACCTTGCGCACCCCGGACTTGATGCCGCGCTCGATTTCTTCGACCGGCACACCGTAGGTCTGGGGCATTTCGCCGCCGAACTCGTTGATCAGGTCTTGCAGGTATTGCGGCACCGACGACGAGCCGTGCATGACGAGGTGGACATGCGGGATCTTCTTGTGGATCGCCTCGATCTGGCTGATCGCGAGGGTCTCGCCGGTGGGCTTGGACGAGAACTTGTAGGCGCCGTGGCTGGTGCCACAGGCAATCGCCAGCGCATCGACCTTGGTGAGCTTGACGAACTCGGCGGCCTCGTCGGGATCGGTGAGAAGCTGATCCTTGCTCAGTTTGCCCTCGGCGCCCGAGCCGTCTTCCTTGGCGGCCTCGCCGGTCTCCAGGTTGCCGAGCACGCCCAGCTCACCCTCAACCGAAGCGCCCACCCAATGCGCCATCTCGGCCACGCGCCTGGTGATGTCGACGTTGTAGTCCCAGTCGGCCGGGGTTTTCATGTCGGCCTTGAGCGAGCCGTCCATCATGACGCTCGTGAAGCCGTGCTTGATCGCCGAGATGCAGGTGGCTTCGTTGTTGCCGTGGTCCTGGTGCATGACGATCGGAATGTCGGGATACATCTCGGTCAGCGCCTGGATCATGTGGCGCAACATGATGTCGCCGGCATAGGAGCGGGCGCCGCGCGAGGCCTGGAGGATAACCGGGCTATCCACCTTCTTGGCCGCGTTCATGATCGCGAGCCCCTGCTCCATGTTGTTGATGTTGAACGCCGGAACGCCGTAGCCGTGTTCGGCAGCGTGATCCAGCAATTGACGAAGTGAAATAAGAGCCATCTGTGTCTCTCCTCAGATCAGCTTGCCCATCGCCACGGCGGTATCGGCCATGCGATTGGAGAAGCCCCATTCGTTGTCATACCAGGTGAGAATGCGCACCATCGTGCCGTCCATCACCTTGGTCTGGTCCATGTGGAAGGTCGACGAGTGCGGGTCGTGGTTGAAGTCGATCGACACGTTGGCCTCGTCGGTATAGCCGAGAATACCCTTCATCGGGCCATCGGCGGCGGCGCGGACGGCGGCGTTGACTTCCTCGATGGTGGTGGCTTTCGAGGCCTCAAACACCAGATCGACAACCGAGACATTGGGCGTCGGCACCCGGATCGCCACGCCGTCGAGCTTGCCGTTCAGTTCCGGCAGCACCAGGCCCACCGCCTTGGCGGCGCCCGTCGAGGTCGGGATCATGCTCATCGCCGCCGCGCGGGCGCGGTAGAGGTCGGAGTGCATGGTGTCGAGCGTCGGCTGGTCACCGGTGTAGCTGTGGATGGTGGTCATGAAGCCGCGGGTGATGCCGATGGCGTCGTTCAGCACCTTGGCGACCGGCGACAGGCAGTTGGTGGTGCAGGACGCGTTGGAGACGACGAGATCGTCCTTGGTCAACGTGTCGTGGTTCACCCCGTAAACGATTGTCTTGTCGGCGCCGCTTGCCGGGGCCGACACCAGCACGCGCTTGGAGCCGTTCTCGAGGTGGAACGCCGCCTTGTCGCGGGCGGTGAAGATGCCGGTGCATTCCAGCGCCACGTCGACGCCCTCCCATGGCAGTTCCTTGGGATCGCGGATTGCGGTTACCTTGATCGGACCACGGCCAACGTCGATGCTGTCGCCGTTCACGGTGACGGTGCCGGGGAAGCGCCCGTGCACCGAGTCGTAGCGGATGAGGTGGGCGTTGGTTTCCACCGGGCCGAGATCGTTGATCGCCACCACTTCGATGTCGGTGCGACCCGATTCGACGATGGCGCGCAGCACGTTGCGGCCGATGCGGCCGAAGCCGTTGATTGCTACCTTGACGGTCATGTTTCCTCCTGGGTCGTCAGACAAGCGTTTTTGCAGCGGCAGCGACGGCCTTGGCCGTGATGCCGAAATGTTCGTAGAGCGCGGGTGCCGGGGCCGAGGCGCCAAAGCCGGTCATCCCGACAAAGGCACTGTTCTGGCCCAGAAGCGCATCCCAGCCTTGCCGGATGGCAGCTTCCACACCAATACGCGGCGCGGTGCCCAGCACCGTCTCGCGATAGGTTGCGGGCTGCTCGGCGAAAGCCTCGAAGCAGGGCGCCGAAACCACTGCCGCGCGGATGCCGTCTTCGGCCAGGAGGTCGGCGGCGGCGAGCGCGATCTCGACTTCGGAGCCGGTGGCGATCAGCGTCACGTCACGGGTGCCGGCCACGTCGCGCAGCACGTAGGCGCCCTTGGCCGTCATGTTGGTGTCGGTGTGCTTGGTGCGCACGGTGGGCAGGTTCTGGCGTGACAGCGAAAGCACGCTGGGCGTGGTCTGCATCTCAAGCGCGGCCTGCCAGGCTTCGGCGGTTTCCACCGCGTCGGCCGGGCGAAACACCTTGAGGTTGGGGATCGCGCGCAGGCTGGCCAGCGTTTCCACCGGCTGGTGGGTGGGTCCGTCTTCGCCAAGGCCGATCGAGTCGTGGGTGAAGACGTAGACCACCCGCAACCCCATCAGCGCCGCCAACCGGATCGCCCCGCGCATGTAATCGGCAAAGACGAGGAAGGTGCCGCCATAGGGGATGAAACCGCCGTGCAGCGCGATGCCGTTCATGATCGCGCCCATGCCATGCTCGCGCACACCGTAGCGGATGTAGCTGCCGGAGAAATCGTCGCCGGTGACGTCGCGCATCCCCTTGGTCAGCGTGAGGTTGGAGCCGGTGAGGTCGGCCGAGCCGCCGACGGTGTTGGGCAGCGTGCCGTTGACGATCTCAAGCGCCATTTCGCTGGCCTTGCGGGTCGCCACCTTGGGCGCATCGGCCGAAAGCCGGGCCTTGTAGGCGTTGATCGCGGCGTCGAGGGCGCGGGCGTCGGGGTTGGCCTGCGCGGTTTCGAACGCGTCCTGCTTGGGGTGACCGCCAAGGCGCTTTTCCCAGTCCAGCCGCGCGGCACGGCCGCGGGCGGCGACGGCGTGGAAGGCGTCGTAGACCTCCTGCGGCACCTCGAATGCCGGATAGGTCCAGCCGAGGTTTTCACGCGCAGCGGCGATCTCGTCGGGCCCCAGCGGCGCGCCATGCACATCGTGGCTGCCCTGCTTGTTGGGCGCGCCGAAGCCGATGATGGTGCGGCAGGCGATCATCGACGGCTTGTCGGTCACCGCGCGGGCCGCTTCGATAGCGGCGGCCACAGCTTCCTTGTCGTGCCCGTCGACAGACTGGACGTGCCAGCCCGCCGCCTCGAACCGCTTCTGCTGGCTGGTCGAGGTCGAGACATCGGTATCGCCGTCAATGGTGATCTTGTTGTCGTCCCACATCACGATCAGGCGGCCGAGCTTGTGGTGTCCGGCAAAGTCGATGGCTTCGTGGCTGATGCCTTCCATCAGGCAGCCGTCGCCAGCGATCACGTAGGTGAAATGATCCACCAGGTCATCGCCGAAACGGGCATTGCCCATCCGCTCGGCGAGCGCCATGCCGACGGCGTTGGTGATGCCCTGGCCGAGCGGGCCGGTGGTGGTTTCGATCCCCTTGGCGTGGCCATATTCCGGGTGCCCGGCGGTGCGGTAGCCCATCTGGCGGAAGTTGCGGATCTGCTCCATCCCCATGTCGTCATAGCCGAGCATGTGGTTGAGCGCGTAGACCAGCATCGAACCGTGGCCCGCGCTCATCACGAAGCGGTCGCGGTCGGGCCAGGTATCGGCACTCGGGTCGATCTTCATGAAGCGGTTGAACAGCACGGTGGCGATATCGGCCACGCCCATCGGCGCGCCCGGATGGCCGGACTTGGCGGCCTGCACCGCATCCATGGCGAGTGCCCGGATCGCATTGGCCATCAGGTCTTCGGTGCTGGTGTCGATCTTGGTTTGAACGTTCATCGCATCACTCCTCAAACGCGCTTGGAGGTCGAGACAAGGCGCTCGATCATCGGGGTGAAGATAAGCTGCATGGCAAGGTCCATCTTGCCGCCGGGGATGACGATCGAGTTGGCCCGGCTCATCCAGCTGCCTTCGATCATGTTGGTGAGATAGGGAAAGTCGATCCCGCGCGGGTTCTTGAACCGGATCACCACGAGGCTCTCGTCGGCGGTGGGAATCCAGCGGGAGATGAACGGGTTCGAGGTATCGACCACCGGCACGCGCTGGAAGTTGATATCGGTGTTGGTGAATTGCGGGGTGATGCAGTGCACATAGGCATGCATCCGGCGCAGGATCACGTCGGTGACCGCCTCGGTGGTGTAGCCACGCTGGGCCTTGTCGCGGTGGATCTTCTGGATCCACTCGAGGTTGACCACCGGCACAACGCCGATCTTGAGGTCGGCATATTTGGCCAGGTTCACCTCGTCGTTGACCACCGCGCCGTGCAGGCCTTCGTAGAACAGAAGGTCGGACCCGTCCTCGAAATCGGCCCAGTTGGTGAAGGTGCCGGGGGGCGAGCCGAGCGCCTCGGCTTCTTCGTCGGAATGCACGTAGTGGCGGGTCTTGCCCTTGCCGGTCTCGCCATATTCACGAAAGACGCGCTCAAGCTCGCCCAGCTCGTTGGCTTCGTAGGAGAAGTGGCTGAAGCCGTGGTCGCCCTCGGCATAGCGCTTTTCAAGTTCGGCCTTCATGTCGGCGCGGTTGAAGCGGTGGAAGGCGTCGCCCTCGATCGAAACGGCGGTGATGCCCTCGCGGCGGAAGATCTGGTCAAACGTGCCTTTGACGGTCGAGGTGCCGGCCCCCGAAGAGCCCGTGACCGAGATGATGGGGTGTTTCTTGCTCATGATGTTTCCTCAGGCGCGGAACAGGCCGCGATTTCCGAATAGGGCGTTCACTTCGTCGGTGGGCAGGTCTTGATAGGCCGCCACGCGGGCGACCTTCTCGGCCGATCCGAAGACGAAGGGGGTGCGGGCGTGCAACTCGCGGGCCTGCTGGGTCATGATCCGGTCATGCCCGTCGGTGGCCTTGCCGCCTGCCTGTTCGATCAGGAAGGCGATGGGGGCGCATTCGTAGATCATCCGCAACCGGCCACGTTCGTAGCCGGGGCGCTCGTCGCCGGGGTAGAGAAAGATCCCGCCACGCGACATGATCCGGTGCGTCTCGGCCACCAGCGACGCCACCCAGCGCATGTTGAAGTTGCGGTCATGCGGCCCAGTCTCGCCGGCGAGCATGTCGTCGATATAGGCGCGGATCGCCGGGCTCCAATGCCGGTAGTTCGAGGCGTTGATCGCAAACTCGCTGGCTTGCGGTGGCACCTTGTGGGCGGTCTCGACCAGCTTCCACATATTGCTGTCGGGGTCGTAGATGTAGCTCTGCACACCCTGACCGAAGGTGACCACGATGTAGGTTTGCGGCCCGTAGATGATGTAGCCGCCGGCGCGCTGCTCATCGGCGGGGCGCAGGAACGAGCCGTTCGGATCACCGTCCTTGGCGTCGAAAATCGAGAAGATCGTGCCGATCGAGACGTTCACGTCGATGTTGGACGAGCCGTCAAGCGGATCAATCGCCAGCGCGATGTTGCCCTCGGGGTTCAGCTCGACCACGTCGTCCTGTTCCTCCGACGCATAGTAGCGCACGGCGGTTTTCTTCAACTCGTCGGCAAAGGCGTCGTCGGCCATCACGTCGAGCGCCTTCTGCTGATCGCCGCCAAGGTTTTCGCCCACCCCTTCGCCAAGCGATCCGCCGAGCGGCCCTCGCTTGATCGTCCGGCACAGGCTGCGGCCGACAACGGCCAACGCCTTCATCACCGGCAACAGATCGGCCGGGATGTGCGACGTGTCGTCAATGACATCCGTGGTGCTCATGATTCCTCCCAAGTCCGGTCTCCTCACCGGAACGCCCTTGTCGTGGCATGGGGAAAATGTTTATAGAATTTAATAAGTAGAAAGCGACGTGAAGAGATTTTTAATATGCCACGGCCAGACGCGATAACTCTCAAGCAATTGCGGGCACTTAGCGCTGTCGCCCAGCATGGGTCGATCACCAGGGCGGCTGAGGCAATTCGCCTCACACCCCCGGCAGTGCATACCCAGCTCAAGCAACTCGCCGGAAACATCGAGGCCGACATGCTGTGTCGTGGCCCGACCGGCAAGATGGAACTGACCAACGAGGGCGTGCTGGTGCTGGAGACGATTCGGCGTATCGAGGTCGAACTCGATGCCTGTATGCGCTCGGTCGCGGAACTGCGCGACGGGCGCGCCGGGCTGGTGCAGCTTGGCGTGGTGTCGACGGGCAAATACTTCGCCCCCGGCCTGGTGGCGACGCTGAAGCAGGTGTTTCCCGAGATCAAGGTGGAGCTGGTGGTCGGCAACCGCGAGCAGACCGTCGCGGCGCTGGAGACGCGGCAGGTGCAGCTTGCGATCATGGGGCGGCCACCGCGGTTTCCGGTCAACCATTCCGAACCGATCGGGCCACATCCCCACGTGCTTGTCGCCCCGCCCGACCACTGGCTTGCCGGGCGGGCCACCATCGACCCCGAAGACCTGATCGACGAGACCTTCATCTCGCGCGAGGAGGGCTCGGGCACACGGATTTTGATGACCCGGTTTCTCGACCGGATCGGGGAAGGCCGGATCTACGACATGACGACGATGAGCTCGAACGAGACGATCAAGCAGGCGGTGATGGCCGGGCTCGGGATCGCGCTCATTTCACAGCACACGGTGGTGGAGGAGCTGCATAGCGGCCGCCTGGTCACCCTCGACCTGCCCGGCCTTCCGATCGAGCGGGCGTGGTATCTTCTGACCCGCGCCGACGTGCCGCTTTCGCCCGCTGCGCGGCGGGTAAGCGCTCATATTTCAGCGATGAAAGGGAGCTTTCTGCCGCAATTGTAGCGTGCACCGCCTACAGCCGGTCGCCAAACGCGGCGATCACCTGGGTGTAGATATCGCGCTTGAACGGCACGATCTTTTCAACAAGGTCGGTCGGGTCGATCCATGTCCAGCGGCTGAATTCGGGGTGGGCGGACTCGATCACGATCTGGTCGTCATGTCCGTGAAAGCGCATCAGATACCAGCGCTGTTTCTGCCCCCGGTAGCGGCCTTTCCAGATCTTCGGCACCACGTCGAGCGGCAGATCGTAGGTGAGCCAATCGGGCAATTCGGCCTCAACCGTCACCAGATCGCGGTTTACGCCGGTTTCTTCCTGCAACTCGCGCAGCGCCGCTTCGGCCGGGTCTTCGCCCAGGTCGATCCCGCCTTGCGGCATCTGCCAGGCGGTCTCGCCGGTGCCGAGGCGGGCGGCGTCGATCCGCTGTCCGGCAAAGATCAGCCCCGCCGGGTTGGCAAGCATGATGCCGACATTGGGCCGATAGGGCAGCTTGGCGATGTCGTCCGGTGTCATGGCGGCCTCCTGATCTGGCGGAACCCTATAGCTGGCGGAACGAAAAAGGCCACCCCCGTTACGGAGGTGGCCAATGGGTTCGGGGTGTGCCCGCCGCGCTACTTGGTGTCGTCGAGCGCGATGGTGGAGACCCCCTTGATCAGGTCGATCGCGTAGGAGAGCTGGAAGTCTTCGTCGCGCATCTTGGCGGCTTCCTCGGCGGCGGCGCGCTCGTCTTCGATCAATTTGATCTCGTCCTCGGTGAGACTGTCATTGTCGAGGCTGCCGCGCAGATCGGCCTCGGAGCGGAAGCGCGGGCCGGTGTCTTCCTCGTCGGTCTCGGCCGGGATCTCACGCGGTGGTTGCTGAACGACGATATCGGGGCTCACGCCCAGTGCCTGGATCGAACGGCCCGACGGCGTGTAGTAGCGCGCCGTGGTCAGCCGCATCGCGCCGTCGCCGCGAAGCGGCATGACGGTCTGCACCGAGCCTTTGCCAAAGCTCTTGGTGCCGACGATGACCGCACGGTGATGATCCTTGAGCGCCCCGGCGACGATCTCGGAGGCCGAAGCAGAGCCGCCGTTGATCAGCACCACCAGCGGCTTGCCGCCGGCAATGTCGCCCGCCTTGGCGTTCACGCGCTCGGTGTCTTCGGGGTTGCGGCCGCGGGTCGAGACGATTTCGCCTTCTTCGAGGAACGCATCCGACACGGCGATGGCCTGATTGAGCAGCCCGCCGGGGTTGTTGCGCAGATCGAGCACCACGCCCGCGAGCTTGTCGAACCCGCCCAGTTCCTCGACGACCGCCTCGAACCCGTCAGCGACGTTGGGGTAGGTCTGATCGTTGAAGGTGGTGATGCGGATGATCGCGGTGTTGCCCACGGCACGCACCGTTGCTGCGGTGAGCTTGATCGTGTCGCGGATGATCGACACGTCAAAGGGTTCGTCGATCCCTTCACGCACCACGGTGATGATGATCTCGGAACCAACCGGCCCGCGCATCAGGTCAACGGCCTCGTCGACGTTCAGGCCCAGCAGGCTTTCACCATCGACATGGGTGATGAAATCGCCCGACTGCATCCCCGCCGCTTCCGCCGGGGTGCCGTCCATCGGCGAGACCACCTTTACGAAGCCGTTTTCCTGCGTCACCTCGATGCCGAGGCCGCCGAAGGAGCCGCGCGTCTGCACCCGCATATCGGCCGCATCGTCGGGCGGCAGGTAGTTCGAATGCGGATCGAGCGACACCAACATGCCGTTGATCGCCGCCTGGATCAGTTCCGACGGCTCGACCTCTTCGACATATTGCGAGCGGATGCGCTCGAACACATCACCAAACAGGTCGAGCTGCTGGTAGACCGAGCCGCTGTTCTCGGCGCCCTGGGCAATGAGCGGCCCGGCGATCTGCGTGGTCAGCACCGCGCCGGCAATCGTGCCGCCCGCCGCGGCCATGAGAAATTTCTTCATATCTGCTCCGGTCTATCCATTTTCAGCACGCGCAAACCACTCGCCGGGGTCAACGGGTGCACCGTTTCTTCTCAGTTCTATATAAAGCGACTCCGACGCTTCGGCGCCACCTCCTTGCGGTGACGATATCAAAAACGCTTGATCGGACGCGAGGCTTGACCCGCCCATCAGCCCAATGGGGGCGCCCTTTGGCAAGACCTCGCCGACATCGCCGAAGAGCTGACCAAGTCCCGCCAACACCAGCAGGTAGCCCTCGCCCGGCTCGAGAATCGCGACCTGCCCGTAATCGAGCAGCGGCCCGAGATAGCGGACCGTGGCGGGCCAGGGCGTGGTGACCAGCGTCAGCGGGCGGGTGGCCACCACCCAGCCGGGGCGGCGCACACCGGCCGCGTCGGACTCGTCGAAGCCGCGGATCACCCGGCCCAGAACCGGCAACGACAACTGCCCTTGGGCAGCGGTGAAATCCGGCGTTTCGACGCTGACCGACGGGTCTTCGACGCTGGCCGACATCAGGCCGCCCGCGAAGCTTTCAAGCGTGTCGGCGGAATTGAGCAGGTTCTCCATCGCCACGTCGTCGGTGATGTAGCGGCGGGGCAGATCGGTGCGGTCAGAGATCGCCTTCGACAATTCGGTCCGGGCTTGCTGGACGCCCGCCAGCCCCTCTTCAAGCGTCATCACCGCCGCTTCCTGCAAGGCGCGCAGCACCGCGACTTCCTGCAAGGTCTGTTTCAACTCCAGCGCTTCGCGGGTGAGCGCCGGGGTCACATCCGCCAGGATGATTCCGGCGTGAACGGTGCCGAGCGGGCCGGCGGGATGCAGCAACAGGTGCGGCTCAGGCGAGGCCTGGATTGCCTGCAACACGCCGAGTAATTGGGCCAGCCTGTCACTCTCGGCGGCAAAGACACCTTCGATGGCGCGCTCGCGGATCGTGGCTTGCCGCAGCCCCTCGCGCAGCGCCGCCAACCCGCTTTCATAGGCCTGCACGGTCTGGGTGAGCGCCGCCACCCTGTCGCGTGATCCCTCGGCGGCTTCCAGCGCCTCGCCCGCCGCGTGCAACGCATCCATCGCCGCCCGCGCGCTCTCGGTCGGGCCGCTCTGGGCAACCGCGCCGCTGCCCAGCGCCAGCAGGCCAGAAAGGAGGAGCGCCGCCAACCTCACCGGACGATCAGGCTCTTGCCCGTCATCTCGGCGGGCTGTTCCAGCCCCATCAGCTCCAGCAATGTCGGCGCCAGGTCGGAAAGCAGCCCTTCGCGCAGGCTGACGCCTTCCGGCCCGCCGAACATCACCACCGGCACCGGGTTGGTGGTATGGGCGGTGTGCGGCCCGCCGGTCTCGGGATCAACCATGGTTTCGCAATTGCCGTGATCGGCGGTGACGATCACCGCGCCGCCAACCTCGTCCAGCGCCTCGATCACCCGGCCAAGCTGGGTGTCGACCGTTTCGACCGCCTTGATCGCGGCGGCGAGATCGCCGGAATGGCCGACCATGTCGGGGTTGGCGAAATTGGTGACGATCAGGTCATAGCGGGCCCGGATCGCCTCGACGAAATGGTCGCCCACCTCGGCCGCGCTCATTTCGGGCTGGAGATCGTAGGTCGCCACCTTGGGCGATGGCGCCATGTAGCGATCTTCGCCCTCCTCCGGCTCTTCCTTGCCGCCATTCAGGAAGAAGGTGACGTGCGGGTATTTCTCGGTTTCGGCGAGGCGGAACTGGCGCAGGCCCTTCTGCGCCACCCAGGAGCCGAGGGTGTTGACGATATCGCGGGGCGGGAAAACCGTGGTCATGTAGGCATTGTGGCGGGTCGAATACTCGACCATGCCAAGCCGCCCCGAGAGCTTCGGCCGGGCGCCGACATCAAACTCGGCAAAGCCGGGCTCGCCAATGGCGCGCAGGATCTCGCGGGCGCGGTCGGCGCGGAAATTGAGGAAGAAAACGCCGTCATTGTCGTGAATACCGGTGTGGCCAGCCATCACGGTGGGCTTGATGAACTCGTCGGTTTCGCCGCGCTCATAGGCGTTGGCGATCGCGGTGTCGGCATCGGGCGCGGTCTCGCCCATTGCCTTGACCATCGCATCGTAGGCCTGCGACACGCGCTCCCAACGATTGTCGCGGTCCATCGCGAAGTATCGGCCCGAAACGCTGACCACCTTGGCGCCTTCGGGCAGATCGGCCTCGAACCGGGCAATCTGCTCGCGGGCCGATTGCGGCGGCACATCGCGCCCGTCGGTAATGACATGCACGGCGACCGGCACCCCGGCTCCGGCAATCACCCTGGCGGCGGCGATGATGTGATCCTGGTGGGCATGGACGCCGCCAGGCGAGGTCAGGCCCATCAGGTGCGCGGTGCCGCCGGCGGTTTTCACGCTGTCGATGAAGTCGAGCAGCGCCGGCTCCTTCTGGAACTCGCCGTCTTCGATCGCGAGGGTGATCATGCCGAGATCCATCGCCACCACCCGGCCCGCGCCGATATTGGTGTGGCCAACTTCGGAATTGCCCATCTGCCCGTCCGGCAGACCGACCGAGCGGCCATGGGTGGTGAGCGTGGAATGCGGGCACGTGGCGATCAGCCGGTCGAAATTCGGGGTATTGGCCAGTTTCACGGCGTTGTTCTCGCGCGCTTCGCGAATGCCGAAACCGTCGAGAATGCACAGGCAGACAGGTTTGGGAATGGTCATCGGGAGCCTCGCTTTCTGTTGGCTTCTACTTACGCTGGCCAAGCGGCGGGGGCAATGCGCGCAGGCGAGCACGATCCGACGCGGCCCGGAAAAATCTGCCGTCCTGCCAGGCAGAAACCCGTTTCGCTCCTGCGCGCGCGGCGCTAGGTTCCGCGCAAATCGGGCGCGACATCATGAAACCAAAGATCCTGACAACGCTGAGAAGCTATTCGTGGCCGGATTTCGGCGCCGATGCCATGGCGGGAATTACCGTCGGGCTGGTGGCCCTGCCGCTTTCGCTTGCCATCGCCATCGCCTCGGGGGCGACGCCCGCGCAGGGGCTGGTAACGGCCATCGTCGGTGGGTTGATCGTTTCGCTTCTTGGTGGCAGCCGGGTTCAGATCGGGGGGCCAACCGGGGCATTTATCGTCGTCGTCTACGGGGTGATCGCCGAACACGGAATGGATGGACTCGTGCTTGCCACCCTGATGGCGGGTGTGATCCTGCTTGTCGCCGGGGCGCTCAAGGCGGGCAGTCTCGTGGCGTATGTGCCTGAGCCGGTGATCAATGGCTTTACCCTCGGGATTGCCGTCATCATCGCCACCAGCCAGCTTGGCGATGCGCTGGGGTTGCGGGTGGAAGACCTGCCTGCCGAATTCGTCGGCAAGGTCAGCGCGCTCTGGGGTGCGCGCGACACATTCAACTGGCAGGCGCTGGCGCTCACGCTGTCAGTCATGGTTCTGATCCCGCTCCTGCGATACCGGCTGTCGCCCAAGGTGCCGGGATTGATCATCGCCGTTGCCGCCGGTTCAACGCTGGCCGCGTCGGTGCCGGGGCTTGACGTCGATACGGTCGGCGGACGATTCGGAGACCTGCCCGCGCAATTGCCGGTGCCACGGCTGCCCGAGATTACCGCGGCCCGGCTGCGCGAACTCCTGCCCTCGGCGCTGGTGATCGCATTCCTCGCCGGGGTCGAATCGCTGCTCTCGGCGGTGGTCGCGGACCGGATGTGCGGCGGCAGCCACCGCCCCCGCGCAGAGCTGATCGCGCAGGGTGCCGCCAATCTCGGCTCCGCCCTTGTTGGCGGGCTGCCGGTCACGGGGGCGATCGCGCGCACCGCCACCAACGTGAAGGCAGGCGGGCGCACGCCGGTCGCGGGGATCGTCCATGCGTTCACCATTCTCGTGGTCATGCTGGTGGCGGCACCGCTCGCCGGACACCTGGCGATGCCCGCCATGGCGGCCTTGCTGATCCTGACCGCCTGGAACATGTCGGAGCCGGACAAGTGGCGGAGCTACGTAACCGGACCCCGGCAAGACGCCTTTTTGATCTTTCTGACCATGGTGCTCACGGTGCTGGTCGACCTGACCGTCGCGATTGGCGTGGGCGTGGCGCTTGGCTTTGCACTCAGGCGGAGCGGTCGGGATCGTCCGGCGCAGGACTGGACCCCGCGGGAGAAATAGCGCCCCGGACTTCGGCCGGCGCTCAGGCTCTGTGGTAAGGGGCCCCGGCCAGGATCGAGGCGGCGCGGTAGAGCTGTTCGGCCAGCATCACCCGCACCAGCATGTGCGGCCAGACCATCGCACCGAAACTGAGCGCAAAGTCGGCGCTGGCGCGCAGCGACGGATCAAGCCCGTCGGCGCCGCCGATCAGGAAGGCGATATCGGACGTGCCCTGATCGCGCCAGGTGCCGAGCTGGTTGGCGAAATCGGGCGACGCCATCTCGCGGCCGCGCTCGTCCATCACGCAGGTGAGCGCGCCTTTCGGCACCGCCTTTTGCAGCAGCGTGGCCTCTGCCACCATGCCGCCGCCCTTCTTGTCTTCAACTTCGATGATCGCGGCCGGGCCAAGGCCAAGCGCCCGCCCGGTCTTGTCGAAACGCGCGAGGTAGTCATCGACAAGCGCGCGTTCCGGCCCCTGGCGCAGCCGGCCGACGGCCACGACATGCACCCGCATCAGACCGTTTTCGGCGAAGCGGTTCCCGGTGCCATCCACATCTTTTCGAGCTGGTAGAACTCACGCACCTCGGGGCGGAAGACGTGAACGACGATATCGCCCGCGTCGATCAGCACCCAGTCGCCCTGGTCCTTGCCCTCGATCTTGCACAGGAGCCCCAGGTCTTGCTTGAGCCGGTCGGAGAGATTTTCCGCGATGGCGGCAACCTGGCGCGACGAACGGCCCGAGCAGATCACCATGTGATCGGCCATGGATGACTTGCCGCGAAGCGGGATCTTTACGATCTCTTCGGCCTTATCGTCTTCCAATGAGGCAATGATATGTTCGAGCAGGCTATCGCTCGTGGCCGGGACGGGCGCGGATTTCACGCCGACCCCCGATGCGGCCACTGCATGGGCCGCGTCTGTTGTTTGAGACAGGACATAGTCCTCCTTCGTGTCACGCCGATCCTTCCCCGGCGCCGGGACAGGACCAAGATAACAACTCCACCGTCTGTTCTCAACGGTCTCGGTCCGGATCGCCCAGCACGCGCACCTCGCGCTGCGGGAAGGGGATGTCGACACCGTTGGCTTTGAACGCATCCCAGAGCGCCAGATAAACGTTGCCGCGAATATTGGTCAGGCCGCCGGTGGGGTCGTCGATCCAGAAGCGCAGGATGTAGTCCACCGAACTGTCGCCGAAATTCACGATGTGGCAAACCGGCGGGCGGAAGCTGAGCACACGGTTTACGGAGGCGGCGGCCTCGATCGCCACCTTGCGCACAAGATGCGGATCGTTGTGGTAGGCGGTGCCGAAGTAGATATCGAGCCGGACAAAGGCATTGGTGTGCGACCAGTTCACCACCTGCCCGGTGATCAGGTCTTCGTTCGGGATCAGGTATTCCTTGCCGTCGCGGGTAACCACCGAGACGTAGCGTGCGCCCATCTGCTCGATCCAGCCGAAGGTCTCGCCCAGCGAGATCACGTCACCCGGTTTGATCGACTTGTCGAGCAGCAGGATGAAGCCGGAAACGAGGTTTGACACCACCTTTTGCAGGCCAAAACCAAGACCGACGCCAATGGCGCCCGAGAGGAAGGCGAGGCCGGTCAGATCCACCCCCACCGCTTTCAGGCCGATGAAGAAGGCGGCGCCGTAGAGCGCGACCTGCAAGAGCTTGACCATCAGCACCTGCATCGACGGGCTGATATCGTTGTTCTTGCGAATACGGACCGCCGAGTTCTTCGACACGAAGCGCGCGGCGACAAAGAGCGCGCCGATAATCGCCACCGCCTGCACAACCATCCAGAGCGAGATCCTGAGCTCGCCGAGCTGGATCGCGATGCCGTCGAGCAGCGCGACGGCATCTTCGCTCAGGCCAAGGATCGAGATCGTGACCCAGATCCAGGCCGCGGTGCGGATGATCGTGCGCAGAAAGGCGTTGCCGATGAAACGCGAGACCAGCGCGATCACCAGCCATGCGAAAGACAATTCACCGATAATCGTGAGGAGGTAGCTGCGCGACGGCCAGGTGAGCTCGCCCATGATCCAGATCACCGGCCAGATCACGACAACAAAAAGAATGAGCCGCATCCGCCGGTGAATGAGCACCCCGAGCCGCATCCGCCATGTCGGCCAGCCCTCGCGATGACGCAACCAGTCCTGCCAGCGCGGACCCAGGAAGCGCGCGCCAAAATAGGCGATTCCCAGCACCGCGACCGCGATGAGAACCTGGTAGGCGTTCCACGGCCGCATCAGCCCGTAAAGAAAATCCACCGCCTGCCCCCAGAGCCCGAGCGCGATATCCTCGGGGGCCGGTCCCGTTGGCGCGGGCGGAACGACCGCCTCGGCGGGCAGGTTTGCCGGGTTGCCGGTGGCCGGGGCCGTCGCTGCGCCTGAGGCGGTGGTGTCTTGCTCCATATGCTCCCTCTTCTCGCCATACCGTCGCAAATCCGGGCGCAGGCGTCCAGCCGCTACGGGGTAGACCGTCGCGGGCAAGGCTTGCGAGACTCACCCGCACCCTATACATCGCGAGCTATGAAACGGATTTTTGACATGGATGATCGCGCGCGCCTGCCCTGGCGCTTTTTTGGCGCGTCGATGTCGGTGCTTGCGCGACTTTGATCGCGGCCAGATTTTTCGCCTATCCGATTTCAAACATTTCCCACGGGAGAGAACCGCATGTCTGGAAAGACGCTCTACGACAAGATCTGGGATGCCCATGTGGCCCACGAGGCCGAGGACGGCACCACCTTGCTCTATATCGACCGCCACCTCGTTCACGAGGTGACCAGCCCGCAAGCCTTCGAGGGGCTGCGCATGGCCAGCCGCAAGGTGCACGCGCCGGACAAGACCATCGCCGTGCCCGACCATAACGTGCCGACCACGCTGGACCGGGCCAAGGGCATCGACAACGAGGAAAGCCGCATCCAGGTGGATGCGCTCGACAAGAACGCGCGCGATTTCGGGATTCACTACTACCCGGTCGACGATGTTCGCCAGGGCATCGTGCATATCGTCGGCCCCGAGCAGGGCTGGACGCTGCCGGGGATGACGGTGGTATGCGGCGACAGCCACACCGCCACCCATGGCGCCTTCGGCGCGCTCGCTCATGGCATCGGCACCTCGGAGGTCGAGCACGTGCTCGCCACCCAGACGCTGATCCAGAAGAAGTCCAAGAACATGAAGGTCGAGATCACCGGTAAGCTGAAGCCCGGCGTGACGGCGAAGGACATCACTCTTGCGGTGATCGGCGAGACCGGCACCGCTGGCGGCACCGGCTACGTGATCGAATATTGCGGCGAAGCGATCCGCGATCTGTCGATGGAAGGCCGGATGACCGTCTGCAACATGGCCATCGAGGGTGGCGCCCGCGCCGGTCTGATCGCGCCGGACGAGACCACCTTCGACTATGTCAAAGGCCGCCCGCACGCGCCGAAGGGCGCGCAATGGGAAGCCGCGCTGAACTGGTGGAAGACGCTCTATTCGGATGACGACGCCCATTGGGACAAGGTGGTGACGCTGAAGGGCGAAGAAATCGAGCCGGTCGTCACCTGGGGCACCAGCCCCGAGGACGTGCTGCCGATCTCGGCGAAAGTGCCCAGCCCGGAAGACTTCAAGGGCGGCAAGGTCGAGGCGGTGAAGCGCGCGCTTGACTATATGGGCCTGACCCCCGGCACGCCGCTTGACCAGATCAAGGTGGACGCGGTGTTTGTCGGGTCCTGCACCAATGGCCGGATCGAGGACCTGCGCGAAGTCGCCAAGATCCTGAAGGGCAAAAAGGTGGCCGAGGGCGTGCGGCTGATGATCGTGCCCGGCTCCGGTCTCGTGCGCGAGCAGGCGGAGCAGGAAGGGCTGGCGGATATCTTCCGCGAGGCCGGGGCCGACTGGCGGCTTGCGGGCTGCTCGATGTGCCTGGCGATGAACCCCGACCAGCTCGCCCCCGAAGAGCGCTGCGCCTCGACCTCGAACCGCAACTTCGAGGGCCGACAGGGCTACAAGGGCCGCACCCACCTGGTGAGCCCGGCAATGGCCGCCGCCGCCGCCGTGACGGGACACCTCACTGACGTTCGGGAGATGATCTGATGGAAAAGTTCCAAAAACTCACCGGGATCGCGGCGCCTATGCCGCTGGTCAATATCGACACCGACATGATCATCCCCAAGGTGTTCCTGAAAACCATCAAGCGATCGGGGCTCGGGGTGAACCTGTTCGACGAGATGCGCTATGACCGGCAGGGCGGCGAAATTGCCGATTTCGTGCTGAACAAGCCGCAATACCGCGAGACGGAAATCCTTGTGGCGGGCGACAATTTCGGCTGCGGCTCGTCGCGCGAACATGCGCCCTGGGCGCTGAAGGATTTCGGCATCAAGGCGGTGATTTCGACCTCGTTCGCCGACATCTTCTTCAACAACTGCTTCAAGAACGGCATCCTGCCGATCGTTCTGCCGCAGGAGCAGGTGGACCTGCTGATGTCAGACGCCGAAAAGGGCGCGAATGCGCGGATGACGGTGGACCTTGAGAACCAGCTCATCACCACCTCCGACGGGGTCGAAATCCCGTTCGAGGTTGACGCGTTTCGCAAGCATTGCCTGCTGAACGGCCTCGACGACATTGGCCTGACATTGGAAAAGAAAGCGTCGATTGACGCCTTCGAAACCAGGGCCGCGCAAGAGCGCCCCTGGGTCTGACCACATCTAGAGGGTGTGTTCACCCCTGCCACAACATCAAGGGCCGCCCACAAGGCGGCCCTTTTTTTGCTTCACAAATGATGCACAATGGCACCAGTTGCTCCCAATTAACGCCCGGAATTTCCTGCTTTCTGAACCCGTTACTTGCTATGGAAGCCAGATGTGGGCAACAATATGGCAAATATGAGGCAACCCGTCATAATTGGCGGGGTCAGTTTGGGACAAGGGTGGCGGCATCGAATCGCGCCCGTCCAGGTTGAGGATTAGGGCAGTGTTTTCGCGACTCCCCGGCGCCATCGCGCGCGCGCTTTTGATGGCAGTGTTGGTTTCCGTGCCATCGCTGGTGCTTCCTTACGTGAGCCCGGATGCGACGCAGATCGTCGTGCTCGTGGCGATCTTCGCGGGCGCATTGACCATCTTCGAATATGCATCGGACTATCCCGGACTGGTCGAGTTCCGCGATGCGCCGCCGTTCAACCGGATCCGCTTCGCCAGCCTGTTTGCCACGTTGCTGCTGATCTCGTTGGTCTATGCCGACTCGCATGACCGGTCGACCATCGTTCAGTTCATTACGGCGGTCGGCACCCTGATCGGCCAGGCGATGGACTTTCCCTATAGCCCGGTGCGTCTTGTCGTGCTGATGTTGCCCGAGAGCGCCTCGGCGCAGGATTACATCATGCTGCGCACCGCCGCCGGCATGGCCTACCTGATCTCGCTGGTGTCGCTTGCGCTCTTCCTGATCGTGTTGCGGGTTGCCGACTGGCCGACCAGCGGCGCCAGCTTCAATGTCTGGGTCAACCTGCCAACCTTCGATCCGACGACCGGCGGTGACGTGATCGACCGGCTCGAACGTGACGCCCGGTTCAACGTGGCGCTCGGATTTCTCCTGCCTTTCGTGACGCCGCCAGTGGTCAAGTTCGCGGCCGGGCTGCTCGGCTCGGTGTCAATGTCGGACGACCAGACGCTGGTCTGGGCACTGGCGGCGTGGTCGTTCCTGCCCGCGAGCCTGTTCATGCGCGGGATCGCGATGCAGCGGGTGGCAACGATGATTTCCGAGCAACGCATGAAGCACGCGCCCGACGCGACGGATCAAGAGCTTCAGATGGCGTGATGCGCGCGCTCGTCGCTGTCGCCGCGCTTTTGTTCGGACTTGCCGGGCCGGCCCATTCCGACACCTTGCGCATAGCCACCTATGACACCGAGCTTGGCCGCCGCGGCCCCGGCCTTCTGCTTGCCGACATCCTGAAAGGCGATGAGCAGGTTCAGGCGGTTGTGGCCGTGATTGTAGAGGCGGCGCCAGACGTGCTGCTGCTGACGGGGTTTGACCACGATCTCGAAGGCCACGCGCTTGCAGCCTTCGCGGCGGCGCTCGACGCTGCCGGGCTATCCTATCCTCACCTGTTTGCCCCGAGGCCGAACAGCGGCGTTGACACCGGGCGCGACATGGACGGCAATGGCAAGCTCGGCGAGGCCCGCGACGCGCAGGGCTATGGCGCCTTCACCGGCGCGGGCGGTATGGCGCTCTTGTCGCGCTATCCGCTGGGCGAGACCCGCGATTTCAGCGCCTTTCTCTGGCGCGACCTGCCCGGCGCAATCGCGCCCGAGGTTGGTGGCCAGCCGTTCCCGTCGGCGCAGGCCCGCGAGGTGCAGCGGCTTTCCTCGGTCGGGCATTGGGACGTGCCGGTGAGCACCCCGGCCGGCCCGATCCACCTGCTTGCCTTCAACGCGACCACGCCGGTGTTCGACGGACCGGAAGACCTGAACGGGCGGCGCAATCACGACGAGATCGCTTTCTGGCTGCGGCTGCTCGATGGCGATCTGCCCTTCGCCGCGCCAGAAGGGCCGGTTGTGGTGATCGGCAATGCCAACCTCGATCCGGCAGACGGCGATGGGCGGCGCAAAGCCATAACCGCGCTTCTGACCGATTCCCGTCTGCAAGACCCGCGCCCGTCGAGCGCGGGCGCTGCCGCTGCTGCCAATCCGGACCAGACCGGCAATGCGGCACTGGACACGGTGGATTGGACTGATCCGCGCCCCGGAAACCTGCGGGTCGATTATGTGTTGCCGGACTCGCGGTTCACGGTGGCGGGGGCCGGTGTGGTCTGGCCGGAGCCCGGCAGCCCGCAGGCAGAGACAGTGGCGACAGCAAGCCGCCACCGGCTGGTCTGGGTCGATATCGCCGTGCCCTAGCGCTGATACGCGAGCGCCGTCGCCAGCGCCTGCTCGACCGGCGTCGGCTCGAAGCCGGGGGCAAGTTCTGCCAGCCGCGCCCCGTCAAGCCGCTGCGGCAAGGACCACAGGTATCGCATTTCGAACACGCCCGTCAGCATCGGCATGAAGGGCTTCAACACCCGCATCAGGCCCCAGTTGAAAGGCTTCACGCGCATGTTTCGGCCGGTGGCGCGCGCGATCGCGGCGGCAAGCTCACGGCCCGACAGGGCATAGCCCGGAAACGGGACGTCTTCGTAGACGGCCAGATCATCGCGCCGCTCGGCAAGTGCCACGGCAGCGCGGGCGGCGTCGGGCAACCAGGCCCAGGCGTGCGGGGCATCCGGGTCGCCGGGATAGCGGATGAACCCTTTGGGGGCGCTGTTGGCAATGTGGCTTTCAAACCAGTTGCCCGAAGCCTGACCGTCGATGAAGTCGCCGCAGCGCAGGATGATCGTGCGCGTGCCGGCCTCGAGGTAGGCGGCCTCGGCTTCGATGCGCAGGCGGCCGAGCGGGTTTTCGGCAAGATGGGGCGTGTCGGCCTGCCAGGGTGACGGCGCATCGGGGCCGTAAACATACACGTTGCCCGGAACGATCACCGTCGCTCCCGCTCGTTTGGCGGCTTGTGCGACGTTGCGATGCAACGACACGAGCTGGTCAGGCCAAAGGTGGTAGCCGGGCGGGTTCCACCCCATCAGCACAACATCCGCACCCACCATCGCGGCATCGAGATCGTCGTGGCCACGCCGGAACTGGCGAACCTGCCAACCGGCCTGCGAAAATGCCTTGGTGGCGTGGTGGCCAAACCGGCCGGACCCGCCGAGAATGAGAATGGTATCGGTCATCGCTTGTCTCCTTGCTTTGACACCTAGATACCCATTCACCCACAAATCAGAATTGCGAGAAATCGTTGATATGATATTCATAAATGAATGGACAAGCAGATCTCATCGGTGGACTGGTCGCTCGTGCAGGCCTTCGTCGCGGTCGCGGAAACCGGCTCGCTGTCGGCCGCAGCACGGGCGCTTGGCACCAGCCAGCCAACGCTGGGGCGGCGGGTGCGCGAGGTCGAGGCGGCCGTTGGCGTTGCTTTGTTTCGCCGCCACGCCAAGGGGCTCGCGCTGACGGAAACCGGACAGGCCATGCTGGTGCCCGCGCAGGCAATGCGGCAGGCCGCCGCGCAGATGGCACTGGTCGCGGCGGGACAGGATCACGGCCTTGCAGGACCGGTGCGGATCACCGCCTCGGTGGTGATGTCGCACTTCGTTCTGCCGCCGGCGCTGGTGGCGTTGCGCCGTGACGCACCTGGCATCGAGATTGATCTGGTTGCATCGGACAGCTCCGAGAACCTGCTGTTTCGCGAGGCCGATATTGCGGTGCGAATGTATCGGCCCGACCAGTTGGACATGATCACCCGGCACGTCGCCGACCTGCCGCTCGGGATCTATGCCGCCACCAGCTATCTCGACCGCGTCGGGCGGCCAGAAACGGCGGAGGCCCTGCTTGCGCTCGACTGGGTGGGCTATGACCGCAACGATCTGATGATCCGCGGGATGCGACAGGCGGGCTGGCCGGTAGGGCGCGACTTCTTCAAGCTGCGCACCGACGACCAGGCGGCGCATTGGCAACTCGTGCGGGCGGGCGGCGGCGTGGGCGTCATGCAACAGGCGATTGGCGAGCCCGATCCAGGCGTGGAACGACTGCTGCCCGAGATGTCTCTGCCGGCTCTGCCGGTATGGCTCACCACCCACCCGGCGGTGCGGCGGGTCCCTTCGATCGCCCGGGTCTGGGAGGCGTTGGCGCAAGCGATCTCGGCGCTTTCTTGACGCTGGGGCCGCTTGTCGCTACGCCAACGCCAACTCTTACACAGCCCAAGGACAGACCTCATGAGTGTTGGCTCCATTCTCATCCTCCCCGGCGACGGGATCGGCCCCGAAGTGATGGCCGAGGTGCGCCGGATCATCGCCTGGTTTGGCGACAAGCGCGATCTGGCCTTCGATGTGAGCGAAGACCTCGTGGGCGGCGCCGCCCATGACGTCCACGGTGTGCCGCTGGCGGACGAGACCATGGAAAAGGCGCAAGGCGTGGACGCGGTGCTGCTCGGTGCCGTGGGCGGCCCGAAATACGATGTGCTCGACTTCTCGGTGAAACCTGAGCGCGGCCTGCTGCGTCTGCGCAAGGAAATGGACCTCTATTCCAACCTGCGCCCGGCCCAGTGCTTTGATGCGCTGGCGGATTTCTCGTCGCTCAAGCCCGAAATCATCTCGGGGCTCGACATCATGATCGTGCGCGAACTGACCGGCGGCGTCTATTTCGGCGAGCCGCGCGGCATTTTCGAGGAAAACGGCGTGCGCTACGGGATCAACACCCAGCGCTACACGGTGCCCGAGATCGAACGTGTCGCGCGTTCGGCCTTCGAGCTTGCCCGCAAGCGCGGCAACAAGGTCTGCTCGATGGAGAAGGCCAACGTGATGGAATCGGGCCTGTTGTGGCGCGAGATCGTGCAGAAGGTGCATGATGAGGAATACCCGGATCTGGAACTGAGCCACATGTATGCCGACGCCGGCGCCATGCAGTTGGTGCGCGCGCCCAAGCAGTTTGACGTGATCGTCACCGATAACCTGTTTGGCGATCTGTTGTCGGACGTGGCGGCGATGCTCACCGGCTCGCTCGGGATGCTGCCCTCGGCCAGCCTCGGCGCGCCGATGGCGAACGGGCGGCCGAAGGCGCTCTACGAGCCGGTGCACGGCTCGGCCCCCGATATTGCCGGTCAGGGCAGGGCCAACCCGATCGCCTGCATCCTCTCCTTCGCCATGGCGCTGCGCTACTCGTTCGATCTGGGCGACGAGGCCGCCCGGCTGGAAGCCGCGGTGGAGAAGGTGCTCGCCGACGGCGTGCGCACGCCCGATCTTCTGAACGAGGACGGCAAGGCGCCCGCGACCACGACCGAGATGGGCGACGCGATTCTCGCCGCGCTCGACGCGAGCCTGTAGCAGCTCTGACACCCGCAAACGGCGGTGCAGGCAGCCCTGTGCCGCCGACTTTGCGTTTTTCTCGGTTGGCGCTTGAACCTCGCTGCCGAGAGGCGTTTTCTGGCGACAAACCACGGAGCAGAACCGATGAATCTCGCGGGACCGTTTTTTGCCCTATTCGCCTTCGGCATCTTCGCCACACATGACGTGATCATCAAGTTTCTGGGCGGTTCCTATTCGCCGTTCCAGATCATCTTCTTCGCAACGCTGTTCTCTTTTCCGCTCGTCACGCTCATGCTGATGAGCGACGCGACCGAGGGGCACCTGCGCCCGGTTCACCCATGGTGGACGCTTGGGCGGACGGCGGCTGCGGTGATCGCCGGCTTTTCGGCGTTCTATGCCTTCTCGGTGTTGCCGCTGGCGCAGGTCTACGTGATGCTCTTTGCCTCGCCCCTGCTGATTACCCTGCTGTCGATCCCGGTTCTCGGTGAGCGGGTCGGTGTTCACCGGCTGCTTGCCGTTCTCGTCGGCCTGATCGGCGTGATCGTGGTGCTGCGTCCGGGCGCGACGCAATTCGAACTCGGGCATCTGGCCGGTATTTCAGCGGCCGTATTCGGGGCTCTTGCCTCGATCATCATGCGCAAGATCGGTTCGGAGGAGCGCACCGCAGTGCTCATGCTCTACCCGATGCTCACCAATTTCGTGGTGATGGGCACCCTTCTGATCTTCGTCTACGAACCGATGCCGGTCGAGCATGTCGGCGCGCTCGGGCTTGTTTCGTTGCTGGGGTTCTTTGGCGGTCTGCTGCTGATCGCGGCCTATCGCAACGGCGATGCCGCCATCGTCGCCCCGATGCAATATTCGCAGATCATCTGGGCCACCGCCTATGGTTATCTGCTGTTTGACGAGAGCGTCGATCTTCCAACAATGATCGGGGCCGGCATCATCATTCTGAGCGGCGTCTATATCGTGCTGCGCGAGAGCCGGAAGGGCTCGACCTCGCAACGGCCGGTGCTGCGCACACGATCGCGCGGAGGCACGGCGGCTTCGTTCCGCATCTCGCCACTGCTCCGGCGGATGCGGCACCGTAATGCACGTGTTTAAGCGCTTGCAAAGCCCCTGAAGCTGGGCTATCCCGCGCGCCACGGTCGGAGTGTAGCTCAGCCTGGTAGAGCACTGTCTTCGGGAGGCAGGGGTCGGAGGTTCGAATCCTCTCACTCCGACCAATAAAAACAAAGACTTACAGAATACTGCCTCAAGTTTTTGTCTCGCTTTTGTCTCGCAAATCGCACCTACAGCTGTGAATCACTATGTTCACCTATGTGTGCGTGCCGCTGGCACTCCCCCACGCGGTGAATGCCTTCGATCTCTCCCCCTCGATCATCAACCGAACTAACATCCTGTAGTTCGGCATCGCGACGATATCGCGCAGTGCGACATCGTCCATGTGTTTTCCAATGAGCGCCGCATCGTTTGGGCTCACGCGGAATGCGATGAGCGTGCCGACATTGCCAAGAAGCGCATCGAGAATTTCGGGCTGGATCTGGCCGAGGTACTGGTTGGCCAGTGTGAGTGAAAGGCCGTATTTGCGCAGCTCAGAGACCATGTCGGCCAGGGCGCCGGTGGTGAAGGCGTGGAATTCGTCGACATGAAGGAAGAACGGGCGGCGTTCCTGTTCGGATGTATTGTGTCGACTGAAAGCGGCGTGAGCAAAGCCTGAGAGGATCATGCCGCCAAGCACATTGGCGATGTCGCTGCCGATCTTCCCCTTGGCGAGATTGACGATCAGGATCTGACCGTCATCCATGATCTTGCGGAAGCGAAGCGGTTCGTCCGGTTCCGTAAGCGCTTGTCGTACGACCGGGTGCGCTAGGAAAGCCCCCAGCTTGTTGGCGATCGGGGCGACGCCGTCGAAGGCCGTCTTGTAGTTCATCGACGGGAACTCCCGGGTCCAGAACTGCCGCACCTGTTCGTCCGTGACTTGGGTAATCACCTCCTTGCGGAACGCCTTGTCGAGAAACAACCGCATGATGTCCCTAACATCGGTACGGGGCTGCTCAAGGAGCGCCAGCAGGGCGTAACGCAGGATGTGCTCCATACGCGCGCCCCAGGCATCAGCCCATTGCTTCTTTAACGTGTCGATCAGGCCAGAGGCGATGAGAGGGCGGAACTTGTCTGACGCCCGCGTCATTGGGTTGTAGCCATAGGGGCAGTCCGGATCGGCGACGTTCCAGATCAGCGCCGTCTCGGGGCAGACCCCCGCGATCTGCTCTGCCAGATCGCCGTGCGGATCTATCAGGCAGAACCCGTGGCCCTGCCCCAGATCCTGGCGCATCAGCTGGTGTAGCAGTGTCGACTTGCCTGTGCCGGTCTGCCCAAGGATGTAGATATGCTGCATCCGGTCAGCCAGGCGGATCCCGAACGGCTTGTTGCCATATCGGCCATAGGCGGTGCCGATCGTCGTCACGCTATCGGGGTTCCAATGCATCCCACCAGTGTGCCGGACCTGCCGGCCCGGCAGTAGCCCGCCCGGGACTGACCCGGTGGTCGTCATTCCCGCGTCCCGTGCCGGCTATGGGGACAACCAGCCCATGCTAGGATAGGGCCAGACAGTTCTTTCTTCTCTCCTCTCGTCGGGTGCGCCTGAAGCGGTTTCGGGCGGCTACCCAGCGCAAGGAGAGAGACATGGGACAAATCAAAATCAACACCTGGGACCTCATCGGCGCCTATCCGGTCTGTGGCGCCTGCGGATCCAGCAAGATCCGGCGTGATGCCTGGGCCGAATGGAACTTGGCGACGCGGGAATGGGAACTGCAGAACATCTTCGATGATTTCTGTTGCGATACCTGCGGTGAGAGCAGCACGCCAAAGTGGGAGATCGACGCTGAGTTCCGGACCAAACGCATCCGGCGGCTGAACGATGCCATGCGCCACGGCCAGGTCGAACACGGCTCGATCGTCATCACCGCGGGACTGCAGGCGAGGGATGAGGCCTATCTCAGCCGCGCTGCCCAAACGGTCGCGGAGTTCTCGGACTTCTCCGAGGGCAATGACCCGCATGGCGAACATGACTTCGGCGCTTTCGATCTCGACGGCGAGAAACTCTTCTGGAAGGTCGATTACTTCGACCGCAGCCTGAAGTGGGGCTCACCCGACCCGGCCAATCCGGTTGTGACGCATCGGGTGCTCACCATCATGCTCGCGAGCGAGTACTGACGTGGCGGGGGATGTGCCCGTGGAGCCCGTCTATGAGGAGTTCCTGATCGACTGGAGGGGCCAGGAGATCACCGTGCGGTGGTGTCCTGAATGGCTGGGCGGAGATACCGCTCACCTTGAAATCGTGACAAGCGACCGCAGGCCCCACCCGATTTCCCACTCAGGGTATCGCTCGCACTTCTGCCCGCGTGAGCTGGTGGAAGACGCAGGCGGCCCGGTGCCTTTTGTCACCGCCTGGCTCGAAAGGGTGGATGACGGCAAGCCTGTTCAGCTGTTGTTGTTCTAGCCATTCGGCTCGCCCAATCGGGCGGGCCGATTTCTTTCAGTGCCTGATCCGCCCTTCCTGAGCAACCGATCAAACATGTCCGTCAAATCCCGCAATAGATCCGGCTCTTTCGGCTCCTGGAGAAACCCATTGAGCTCATCAAGTCGCGGCATGAGCGTCTCGTACAGGGTTCGAGAAGTGGGCCGTTGCCCCTCACCATAGGGGGCAGCCAGTACAGACTGCGCTGTCTCGAGCCAATTCGACGGCTCAAATGCGATCTCTTTTCGGGATACGGTTCGGTTCGAGGTCGTCCACTTCACAATTTGGCGTTTTTCGTCGGGATTGACCGTTTCATAAAGCGGGGCAAGGTTTTTCACCAGTTCGAGGAATTTCCCGAGGCACTCCATTTCGAGGTCCGGATCGACGGGTTTCTGCAGCTGTTCCTTCAGGTGTCGCTGCTGGTGGATGAGCTTCTCTTTGCGTTTGAGGAAGGCCTCCCGGTCGATCAGACCCTCGATCAACGCATCCGTGAGCTTCTCCTTGCGGGCTTCCAACTGGCTCACTTTCAGGCGCAAACCTTCCGCCTTGCCAGCGTCGCGCCGCCTTTCCTCCCGCCAGGCCTCCAGCGCGTTCTGCAGCACCTGTCGATTGCGCCGAGCAAGCTGGTTGTGCTGGAACAGGTCAAACGCGGCAGTCTCCAACTCGTCCTCGCGCACGCCCTTGGTCGCGCAGTCGAGCGTGTGGCAACGGTAGTACACGCGGCCCTTTTGTCGTTCCGGGATCATCGCGTAGCCGCACAGGGCGCATTTGAACAGGCCCCGGTAGGTATGCATGTGCCGGGTGGTTTTCTTGCCGCATTTGCCGGACTTGATATCCTGAACGTGCTGGAACTGCGAAGGCGTGATCAGCGGCTCGTGAATACCCTCAAAAGTCTCCCCAGAACGGGCAATGCGGATAATCCCGCAATAGAACGGGTTTGAGAGGATGGTCTCGATCCCGTGTCGTGAGACCTCACCGCCCCTGAGGTTGGTCAGTCCTCTGAGGCGCATGTGCTCGTGCAGCGCGCGGATGCCCATTGTGCCGGTCGCATAGAGTTCGAAGATTTCGCGGATCAACGGCGCCTTGTCGGGGTCCGGGGTTTTCGGTTTGCCGCCGCCTTGGTCGAGGTAGCCGATCGGGGCGCGGCCGGGCAGGAGGCCTTGTTTGAGACGTCCGCGAATGCCCTTGAGCGCTTCCTCGCGCAGGTTGCGGATGTAATCCGAGGCGATCACCGCCTGAATATCGGCGGTGAGGCGGCCGCCCCGCGATTGGAAGTCCAGGCTTTCAGTGGCGAAGTGGATCTGGACGCCGCTATCGGCCAGGTCACCTACGACGGCCCAGTCCCGAAAGTTGCGCGCGGATCGGTCGATCTTGTGGACGATGAGGCCGTCGGCCTTGCGCGCCTTCAAGTCCTTCACCACCGCATTGAAGATCGGGCGCCCGGACTTGGCAGCGGTTTCCTTTTCTTCAAACCAGCGGGTGATGGTGAGGCCGTTGCGATCAGCGTATCGCGCGATTTCTTCGCGCTGCGCCTCGAGCGATACACCCTCTCCCTGCTTCACGGTCGAGACGCGGGTGTAGCCATAGCATGTGGTCATATGTGGTTTTGTTATCGGGTAATCTCACCGCCCTCATCCTTCTCGGATTGGCCCTCCGGCCAGGGCCAGGACCCGTCGCGCTCCATGCGCTCATAGATCCGCTTGCAGAGCTCGATGAATTGCTCAAAACGTTGTTCCTCGGTCATGTGCATAGCCTAGCACTCGGGGGCGTATGGCAAAGCCGGGCCGGGACGTGTCGGGCGCAATCAAACGAGGGAAGGATGAGAACGGAAGGCGGAGCCGCCCACCATTGTGGCGCTCCATTGATATTGTACCGAGTCTTCGCGAAAGAGTCATTTCCGGCAAGACCAGCGTCAACCGCAGATCCAAAAGAAAAGGCCCGCCCCAAGGGGCGAGCCTGTGTTTTCGAACCGTCGCGCACCGGTCGTCACGCGGCGATTGCATCGAGAACGTTGTGCAACTCCGTCGTCGCGCGCGGGTTTTCGACGACCCGCCCAGACAGGCCGTAGCTCACGGCGTTGAACAGGCGCCACGCGGTGCGGCCGCCCCAATCAAAGGGCGGGTTCTCGAAGTTGCCCAGAACGTCAGCGATCTTCGTCACCGTAATCGCGCCGGCTCGGTAAAGCTGCATGATCAGGTGGTTCACCTGGGGATCGCTCAACTCGGTCGCCTGATAGCGCGCGAACTGCGCGTTCTGCTCGGCGCGCTTCGCCGCCAGAGGTTCGACAACCTCGGCCACGATCCCGGGCAGATCCCGCTTCGCGTTGGCGGTGTGTTTGCGCTTGATCACGGTATCACCGCTGAAGGCGAGGTTGTCGCAAACGAACACACGCGAGCCGAAGCTGATCCCTATCGGGAAGGTCTTGTCGTGGGAGTTTCGAAGCCCGACGGTGTCGGTGTACTCGCCATAGGGGCTCCTCAGCGACAGGACCCCAAAGAACCGCATTCCGTCCGGCGTGACGCCGTAGTCCTCCGCGACAATCTCATGCCCGTAGAACCCAAGCGAGTATTTCACCATGTCGACCACACCGCTATGCGCGATCGGCACATGGGTTCGGGTGGCCTCCGGGGTCGGCATCTGGTGCAGAAAGTCATGAGTCACGACCTCTGCTCCTGCATGAAGCATGAGTGACATTGGTCTTCTCCATTTTGGGGGAACGTCCAATGATTATTGTACCATATTTCAACGTGTTAGGCGTCGATTGGCGAAGTTGTGCTGGGTTCGCCGAGAAACAGGAAAATTTGGCACTGAGCCGAGCAATTTGCTCTGGTTGCGGCCCGCAGCCGACTTTGGTGCCAATCGCGGCGATGGTCGGGGTAGAGCGTCATCGCAACTTTGGTACATGTCGTGAAATTGCCATATCTTGGCGCACAGCGGTCGGTCGATTGAGCCTGCGAGATCGCCCTCTATGTGACCTCGGTCAGCGCGTCGATCACAGGGCAATCCGGAACATCGTCACCCGTACACTGCGCGACCGTGGAAGACAGAACCTGTTCTATGCGCGTCAGATCGGCAATCTTCGCCCGCACCGTCGCGAGATGCGTGTTTGCGATGCCCTGCACTTCGCCGCAAGTCTGCGCCCCGCCGTCGACTAGCGCGAGTAGATCGCGCACCTCATCGAGCGTAAACCCAAGTTCACGTGCGCGCATGATGAATTGCAGACGTCCAACATGGCTTTCGTCATAGGCACGGTAGTTCCTGGATGTGCGCGGCGGCTCCGGCATGACGCCGATACTCTCGTAATAGCGGACGGTCTCCAAGTTGCATCCGGTCATCCGAGCCAAATCCGAACGCCTAATGACGCTCACCGATCTGTGATGTTTTTTCACGTTGGACCCCCTTGAGCCTGTATCTACTACAGACGGTAGGTAGGTCGCGTCGAATACTCAAGGAGAGGCGCATGACCGAACTGAACAACACAGGAGACGGGGTTTCCGCACCGGATCGCAAGGGGCTTTTCGCCACGCTTGGATTGCTTGGTGCTGTCCTGGCCTCTGCCTGTTGCATCGCACCGTTGGTGCTGGTGACGCTGGGGATTTCCGGGGCATGGATCGGCAACCTTACGGTCCTGGAACCATACAAGCCTCTGACCTCTGGCATTGCCATCCTCTTCATCGGGGCGGGGGTCTGGCACGTGTATTTCCGCGCGAAACCGGTATGCGAAGAAGGATCCTACTGCGCCCGACCGCAATCGTCGCGCATCACCAAAACGGCCCTCTGGGGGGCCATGGTTCTGGTCCTTCTGTCGATCACCGTGAACTGGTGGGCGCCGCTATTTTACTGAACCCACCGACCCAATCTTGAAGCCATCAGGAGAAAGCACATGAACCGTATCGCAATTCTGGCTCTAGGCGCGTCACTGCTCGGAGTTCCGACACTCGCCCCCACGGCCTTCGCCCAATCGGCGACGGAAGCCCCGGCAGACGAAGCCGAGGCCAATTTCCACGTTGAGAACATGACCTGTGCGCTCTGTCCGGTCACGGTCAAGAAGGCCATGATTGCGGTCGAGGGTGTTCAGTCTGTCGAAATCGATTTTCCGGCGCGCACCGCACATGTGGTCTTTGACCCAAGCCTGACCGATGCAGCCGCAATTGCCGCAGCGTCCGAGCAAGCGGGCTATCCCGCCGTGGTTCAGGGTTGAGTTCAATGGGTGAAGATGTCCACGGGGGACTGTTGGCAATGGACGTCGAAACCCCAGCCGCAGCGGTCTCTTGTCGTGGCGCGCACAATAGAATGAAAAGGAAGTGCAAATGGACCAATTTGTCAAAGCACATGATTGTTGCTCTTCGAAGGATGTCAGCGGCGACAGCTATGATCTGATCGTCGTCGGCGCAGGCTCGGCCGGTTTCTCGGCGTCGATAACGGCGGCCGAGGCCGGCAAGCGGGTGGTCCTTGTCGGGCACGGTACTATCGGGGGCACCTGCGTAAATGTCGGCTGCGTGCCGTCCAAGGCGATGATCCGTGCGGCTGAGGCGGCAAATGGCGGTGCGTCGGCCGGCCGGTTTCCCGGGATCGCGCCTAGCACTCACGACGTGGATTGGGGCGCAGTGGTGAAAGGCACGGCCGATCTGGTGGAGGAGATGCGGCACAAGAAATACATCGACTTGCTGCCCGGCTACGACAACGTCTCCTACATCGACGAAGGCGCTGCGCGGCTGATCGAGGGTGGTGTAGCAGTCGGCGGGCGGACCCTTTTCGCTCCACGCATCCTAATCGCCACCGGTTCCCGCCCGCACATGCCCGCTATCGAGGGCATCGAAACTGTGGATGCGCTCGACAGCACCGGGCTTCTGACCTTGCCTGAACGACCGGAAAGCATTTTGATCCTGGGCGGTGGCTATGTCGGCTGCGAACTGGCGCAGATGGCGGCCCGCCTTGGGGTCAAGGTCACGTTGGTTACGCGCTCGCGCCTGCTGCCTGAGGCTGAACCGGAAGTGTCCGAGGCGCTGACCGAGGCTCTTGAGGCGGAAGGCATCGCGGTCGAAACCGAGCTTGGCTATGTGTCGGTGGCCGGGAATGCCAACGGCGTCACGCTCAGCATCGAACGCGATGGCGAGATCGGGACGCTGACAGCGGACCGACTGGTCGCCACGACCGGCCGTGTGGCCAACTCCGACGGGCTTGGACTGGCGGAACTGGGTGTCGAGACCAATTCGCGCGGCTCGATCATCGTCGGACCCGACATGGGGACCACCCGGTCCGGCGTCTGGGCAGCGGGCGATGTGGCCGACCGCGATCAGTTCGTCTACATGGCCGCCTACGGCGCCAAAGTGGCGGTCAACAACGCGCTCGCGTTGGAACCGATGCGATACGACAACTCCGCCATGCCTTGGGTCGTGTTCACCGATCCGCAGGTGGCCGGAGTCGGACTATCCGAGGCGGAGGCGAAGGCGTCCGGTCGCGAGGTCAAGACCAGTGTTATCACACTGGACAACGTGCCGCGCGCCGCGGCGGCGCGAGACACCCGAGGTGTAATCAAGTTGGTGGCAGACGCCACTACCGACCGCCTCCTGGGTGGCCAGATCGCGGCATCCGAAGGCTCCGACACGATCCAGGCACTCGCCATGGCGCTCAAGTTCGGGATGACCACCAAGGCACTCGGCGAGACGGTCTTTCCATATTTGACCACGGTCGAAGGGCTGAAACTTGCGGCCCTGACGTTCGACAAGGACGTGGCCAAGCTCAGCTGCTGTGCGGGGTGAATGGAACTGGAAGAAGCGCATTGGCCCAGATCGCGATAGAAAACCGACGGTCGCCGGACATCGGATCAATATCAACATGGTCATGATCATGTGGCACGGCTTGAGTCCTCGTGGATGTGGTTGGGTTTTGCCATCCCGGGAACGGTCGGGAAATACCCTGACCGAATGGCGCGGACCCGGGCGTTCATCCAATGCCTGATGGTGTTGCGGTACAGGAACTCACGCACCAATCCGAAGGCTTGCTTGTGATCAGCGTAAAACCTATCGGGGCTGTCGTAGGTTCCGAAATCTTGGGAGATCCCGGTTTTCTGGATGTAGGTATCGCTGCCCTGCCATACGACCGGTGGGGCAGTCAGGCACTCGGTTCCGACGCCGTACCCACACAGGTTTTCCGTGCCTCGAAAGCTTTTTTGCAGTCTGCCGAGAAAGCCTTGATCAAGAATGAAGCCTTCCAGATTCACCCACCCGCCTTCTGTCTCGGCCTCGACCCAGGAATGCAAAATTTCTTCCGGGGCGATCGGATAGACAAGTTCGGGAACTACGCCTCGCTGCAACGCCTTGTGGATTGTGAAACCGTGGAGCCTGCACCTGATGCCAACACCGCGCAGGAGCGCCATCAGCAGGATGCCCTTGGTGTTGCACTGTCCATATCCGTCCGCGAGCACCTCACTGGCGGGAATGTCGTCGGTCCGATTGTAGCCGAATGCAATTTCGTTGCGCACAAAGTCGTAGACCGCGCCAATCCGGTCGTGCTTCGGTAGGGCACTCCATCCTCTGTCGCGGATCAGATTGGCGATTGCCAGTGTCTCGAAATCCAGAAGTCGGGTCGGCGCAAGAAGCGGATCAGGGCAGGGCATGAATGGACTCCTCTAATCATTCAAGGAGATACGTAATTGCTACAGTGACTGTAGCTTCAAGGTCCCTTTTGGGGCTTTTTACAACTTGGCGAAAAGAAAGCGTGCTGGCCTCTTTCGACTCGCGTTGCCACCGCCCACGACACCGATGCCCAAACAGCCATCAATACAACTGACAGCGCACAACAGGGTTCTGGGATTTGGCCGACCGATGGTGGTGGAAATGAGGTACCAGCGTCGCATGGGCGGAGCGGTATCCTGGGCACCGACCAAAGAACTCGGCAAGGCTCTCGCAGACGCAGCGCAGTTCAGCCAATCGCCCCTAGAACCGGGAAGGTCTCAAGAAGCCAGAAGGCAAGTCTCGAGATTTGACCCGTCATGATGCCAACTCCCATCAGCACCATGATGCCGCCGGAGATGCGATAGAGCCATCGGCCCGCCAAGCCCAGACGCTTCAACCAGCCGGATATCTCCTGCGTAAACACGGCGATCAGTAGGAACGGCACGCCAAGTCCGGCTGAGTAGATCGCCAGCAATGCGATCCCGTCTGTACTTTGCCCCGATGTGGCGGTGACCGTGAGGATTGCCCCAAGGATTGGGCCAATACAGGGGGTCCAGCCGAAGGCGAAGGCCAGCCCCAGGACATAAGCGCCAAAAGGATTGCCGCCCTTGGTGGACAGGTTCAGGCGCGTGTCTCGCATGAGCAGGTTTGGTCGAATTGCCCCCATCATCACTAACCCGAACAGAACGATCAACGCTCCACCGACGAGTCCGAGTTCGTTTTTCCATTGCAGCAGTAGACCGCCAAGAAGGCTGGCGCCGGCGCCGAACGCCATGAAAACAGTCGAGAACCCGAGGACGAAATACAGGCTGAGGACAAAAGTGAGCATTCGTGCGCGGAATGCATTTCTATCGGACGAAGTCAGTTGGGGCTGTCCCGCGATATAGGACACGTAGCCTGGGGCCAAGGGTAGAACACAAGGCGAAAGAAATGAAATTGCACCGCCCAAAAAAGCAGCCAAAATGCCGACACCTGAGATTTCAAACATTGGAGGCCCTTCAACTGTCCAGTGGCGTCAGATCGGTGCACACGGCGACCCGGTTGTTCCATTGGGTTGCCGGATAATCCCTAAAGCTGTTGTAGGTTCAAGGGGAAATCCTGTTCGCCTGCGAGATGGGCCAAAGTATGGACTGATGCCGGGTCAAGCTCCGATGTCCTCGTGGTTGGTCAGGCATTCGGAGTGATCCCGAAGCACGCCCAAGATCCGGCAGTTGGATGTGTTGCCTCCACTGCACTCGTGAATCATCCGCTTGAGCTCGGTGCGCAGCGCTTCAAGTCTAGCTATCCTCTGCTCAACTTGTCTCAATTGGCGGCTGGCGATGGCGTCTGCTTCACCGCAGGTCTGCTGTGGGTCGTCAGACAGGTTTAGGAGTTCCCGAATTGCGTCCAGTGGGAAACCCAATTGCCGTGCATGGCGAATGAAGGCCAAACGATCCAGTTCTTCATCTGAATAGCGCCTCTGGCCCCCCTCGGTTCGACCCGGCTCGGGCAGAAGACCGACTTTCTCGTAGTAGCGGATGGTCTGGACCTTGGTCCCCGTCTTCCGTCCCAATGTCCCGATTGTGTGCATTCTTGCCTCCGCCAAACATACAGTCTTGGTAGGTTTCTATCGAAGGAATGACAAGAGAGCGATCTTTCACAGGTCCGTGAAACTATTGCCTGCAATTGGAGATACGTCTTGAACCTCTAGTGGCTAGAGGAGCTAAAGACGCGAGGAAGAATCACGGGCAGGCGGGTTTAGGTGAAATTGACGTCATTGCAGAAGGCTCTATGGGCGCTCGCAATTATTGCAGCGATCGCATTCGTCTGGCTATTGCTCTGGTCGGATTATCGAAGTGACCAAGCCCGAAACGACCCCGCGGCGGCCTTCCACGCTGATTTCGAGCTGACCGATCATCAAGGCGTAATCCGCTCGGAGCAGGACTTCGTGGGCCGTTGGCTGCTTGTCTTCTTTGGATTTGCGAATTGCCCGGACGTGTGCCCAACAACGCTCGCCGAGGTGGCAGCCGTCATGAATGCTCTTGGGGATGAAGCGAGAGACGTGCAGCCGCTGTTCATCTCAATCGATCCGGCCCGCGATACTCCCGCCACACTGGCTGATTTCGTGCCGCGTTTCCATCCAGATATCGTCGGCCTGACCGGCACGCCGGAGCAAATCGCGCAGGCCGCGCAAACCTTCAAAATCTACTACGAAAAGATCACGGAAGCCGCTGCGCCCGGTGGATACACTATGGGGCATTCGTCCCAGTTGTTTCTGTTCAGCCCTTCGGGCGGCTATGTCAAATCCTGAGCTTATGGCACGCCGGCCGAGGCAATCCTTACCGATCTGGCAGAGAAAATGAGAAAATGATCAATCGGATATACGGGGAAAACGCCCTGTTTGCGGCCTGGGGCTTCGCGCTGGTTTCCTCGCTTGCAGTTCTTTTCATCGGGGAGGTTCTGGGCAAAACCCCCTGTGTGCTGTGCTGGTACCAACGTGCCTTCATGTTTCCGCTCGCGATCATCTTGGGAATTGCGGCATGGCGGTCCGACTTCGGCATTCGTTCCTACGCAATCCCGTTGGCGGCAATCGGCGCGGCGGTCGCTACATGGCATCTGGGTCTCTACATCGGGGTCATACCGGAGGCGATCCAGCCCTGCACCGAAACAGGACCCTCCTGCACGAGCGAAGACATGCTGGTATTGGGTATCCCAATTCCACTTCTTTCAATTGCCGCCTTCGCAACCATCATTGTGCTGTTACTGGCGGCGCGACCGGAGAAACAAAAATGAACAGACGATCCTGGATCTTGGCGACTGGTGTTGGGGCCATTGCCGCCTTTGGCGGCGCAACCTGGTGGGCGACACGCCCAACCCCCAACGAGACCAATACAGTGTCATCCGAATTGCTGGAGCTCTTGGAGCGCCCACACTCGCCGACGTTCGGCCGCGACGATGCGCCGGTAACCATTGTCGAGTTTTTCGACCCAGCCTGCGAAGCCTGCCGTGCCTTTCATCCGGTCGTGAAAGACATCTTGGCTCAGTACCCCGATGATGTACGGATCGTGCTGCGCTATACGCCGTTTCACGGCCTCCCGTCTGAAACCGCCATCAAGATCCTGGAAACCGCGCGTTTGCAGGGCGTCTTTGAACCGGTGCTGGAGGCGCTTTATACCTACCAGAATGTCTGGGCCGCGCACGGTGCCCCTTCGATCAAAAAGATTGGGGAGATTGCGGGCGCTGCAGGTCTTGACGTACAGGCCGCCGCTGAGCAGATGAAGATGCCCGACATCGTGGCCGTTTTCAACCAAGACAGGTCCGATGTGGAGGCCGTTGGCGTACGTCAAACGCCGACCTTCTTCGTCAATGGCAAGCCTCTCGATCCCTTTGGGGAATCGGAATTGCGTGCCTTGGTGGCCGCCGAAGTTGAAGCCGCGGGATCGTAGCCCGGAAAATCAGAAACTGACCAGGAACAAGAAAAGATGAAGCACATTCTGTCCGCCACGCTCACTGCTTTGGCCATTCTCACTACCGTACCTCTTGGCGCATTGGCTGGTTCGCAAGACGTTGCCGTCGAGAACGCGTGGGCTCGCGCATCAATCGGAATGGACCGCCCCGGAGCGGCCTATATGGATGTCCGGAATGCGGGTGCTGAACCGGTCACACTCATCGGCCTGAAGACAGAACTCGCTATGATGCCCGAGATCCACCGTACCAGCACCAATGCTGACGGCGTAAGCTCAATGGCCCCGGCAGGTGAGATCATGATCGCGCCGGGAGAAACGGTCACGCTCGAACCCGGCGGGCTTCATGCGATGCTGATGCGACTGCGAGCACCTATGAACGAGGGTGAGACCTTCACGTTGATGCTGCTGTTCTCCGACGGTGGCGAAGTGAAGGTCGATGTGCCGATCCTGGGGTTTGCAGCGCGCGGCCCAGAGGATTGACGGTGCGGGGAGCAGGTCTCGGATACGTCGGCACCGGGTTGGGCGCGGTTGCGTTGGCGCTTTTTCTGGGATGGTGGCAGGTGGATGGCCCCGGAGCGCCGAAGTCCGCCGGCAAATTGCCTCTTTCCCTTTCTGCGATGGAATTCCAGCTCACAGATCACGACGGACGACTGGTTGGACCGGATACGCTTTTGGGGCAGCCGTCATTGGTCTTTTTTGGCTTCACCTTTTGCCCGGACGTCTGTCCGACAACCCTGTCTGACATCTCGGAATGGCTTGCGGCGATGGGGAGTGATGCGGATCAACTCAATGTGGTGTTCATCACGGTCGACCCGGAACGGGACACCGTAGGGGCGATGGCAGAATACGTCGGCTATTTCCATCCGACGATCCGCGGCTGGACCGGGCCAGAGGAGCAGATCGCACGCGCGGCCGAAGGATTTCGTGCGAGCTACGGGCGGGTCGCGAGCGACGGCGGCGACTACACCATGAACCACACGGCGAGCGTCTTCCTGTTCGATGCATCGGGGCTGTTCGTAACCACCATCGACTATCACGAGCCGAGGGAATTCGCTGTGCCGAAGATACGCCGCGCAATGCAAAGCGGTGAGGAAAGGGCGAAATGAGAGAAAGATACTGGATGGCGGGACTGGTCCTGGCGGGGGGCGTCTTGGCTATGACGGTTGTCCTGACCTCTGCTTTCATGAGGAACTCTGGTCCGCCGAGCTTCGCCGAAGCCGAACCTTGGTCACCGATGCCGCTCGTACAGCCTCAGGTGGGGGCGCGCAGGTTCGTTCACGCTGCGGCGCAGCCCGCCCCCGTGCCGCGCCCTTTCCCTCCCGCACTCCCGCTGTTGGTGTTTGCGGGCTCCACCTTGCCCGCCATCGAGCCACCGCTCACCGCGTGGTCGCGTGAGATTGCATCGGGCGAGACGCTCGACGCGCTTCTCGCGGAAGCCGGCCTTTCCGCAACAGTCCGTGCGGAGGTCGCTCTTGCCCTCGGCGCGGAATACGATCTGCGGCGGCTGCGCCCCGGCCACTCAGTGGACGTTTTCTCGACACCGGAAGGCCTCCCGCGCCTTATCACGCTCTACGTCGACGGCGGCGTCCGGATCGAGGCAACCTTCGGAGAGCAACTGGAAACGCGCGTCACGACCCCCGATCCCCAGGTTGTGACCCTCGCCGGGGAGGTGCGCATCGAGAGTTCGTTGTTTGCAGCGCTTGCGGATTCGGGGATGCCTGCCCGCTTCGCCGTCGATCTTGCTCAGATGCTGGGCGGTACAGTGGATTTCCGCCGTGAACTCCAAGGTGGTGAGACGCTGCGCCTCCTCTGGCGCGAGGCGTACGTGGAGCGCGATCGGGTGGGCCAGCCCGAGCTGAATTTTGCATCGCTCGACCTCGGGGATGCTCTCTACGAGGTCGTCTGGCCCGTGGATGGAACCGGCCGGGCGACGATTTTTCTCGATGGAGAGGTACAACGCGTCTTCGCCCAGCCTGTGGATGGCGCGCGGTTGAGTTCGGTCTTTGGTCGCCGGGTCCATCCTGTTTTCGGCAACGTGCGGATGCATACAGGTGTCGATTTTGCGGCTGCGCAGGGCACTCCCGTTCGCGCTACAGCGCCAGGACGGATTGCATTCATCGGCCGTCGCGGAGGCTATGGGCGAGTGGTCGAGATTGCCCACGGCACCGAGACGATGACCCGCTACGCGCATCTGAGCGCTGTGCCAGACGGCTTAATTGAAGGACAGCGCGTGACGGCTGGCGACGTGATTGGCGAGGTCGGCGAAACCGGAACCGCCACGGGGCCAAACCTGCACTACGAGGTTCTCGTGGACGGCCGGCCGACTGACCCGCTGTCTGATGAACGCTTGGCGGAAGCCGCCGAACGCGAACCGCAGGATGGCTCGGCACTAGAACGACTCACCGAGGCGCGCGTGCTTCTCGAGGACGCGCTGGCCAGAGACATTGCATCGAACATGACCGAAAGGCTCTGAACCATGAAAAAGTTTCTCGCGGTTATCGCGACCGCCATCGCCCTTCTGCCTGCCGCTCAGGCCCTGGCCGAAGCGACCCGGATCGAGGTGCGCAAGACGAACGGCTGCGGCTGCTGCCTTGCCTGGATGGACCATCTGGAGGAGGACGGTTTTGCGCCGGCCGGTCAGGATATGTTCGCAGGATTGCTCGTGCGCTTCAAGCTCGACAATGGCGTGCCGCAGAGGATGGTTTCCTGCCACACAGCGCTTGTCGACGGATATGTGATAGAGGGGCACGTGCCCGCGTCCGATATCCGCCGACTGCTCGATGAACGTCCCGAAGCCGTGGGCCTCGCAGTGCCGGGGATGCCGCTGGGATCGCCGGGGATGGATCAGGGCAGATGGCGCGAGGCCTACGATGTCTTCCTCATCCGAGATGACGGCTCGATGGAAGTCTTCGCAAACCACGGGGGAGACTGACCGATGGTGCATTTGAGGAGATTGGAGGTGCGACCCGTAGGGGGCTTTCGATGGCTTGCTTCCCGACTTTCTGGATCCTCCGGCTGGGCTGTGCGTGCCACGGTCAAGGCGACCACCCTTTCCGGGGCGATGCTGGCACTTGTGGCCTGCGCTGCCCCTGTCGGAGAGATCACGGACCGGGAGCCGGGTATCCTGGAGAGTTTGCCGGAACAGGTAGCTGCCTTGGCGGCGCCCTATCAGGACATACAGGCCGTGCGCATCAGGCCTGAGGACGGGTGCTATTGGTACCGCCATGTCGGGCCAGTGGAAACGACCATGCTGCCACTGCGCACGGTCGACGGGCGCCCAATTTGCACTGGGCGAGTTCAGGCTTCGGACTGACGGCATGAAGGTGGATGCGACACGCCGTTTTCCCCCCAACTACCACCGGCGGCCAAGATGCCGGCAGACCGGACGTGGTTCCGATTTCAGGGATAGGACGGCGCCCCCGCTGGTCAGGGAAGGCACCATGCAGGGGACTGAGAAGCGATCAACTATGCGCGGTCACCGGGCCATCGCCCGCAGGCTGGTAGAGATAGGCGGTCACCCCGAGGTTCACCTGCTCGTAGAGATCGTTGATGTGGGGCATGGCCATGCGCACGCAGCCGGAGCTTGCGCGGCGACCGATATACTGCGGTTGCGGTGTGCCGTGGATCCGCAGGTAGGTGTCACGGTCCCCGACATAGAGATAGAGCGCGCGCGAGCCGAGCGCGTTCTGGGGGCCGGGTTCCATCCCGCCCGCGTATTGCTCGTAAATCTCCGGCTCACGCTCGATCATCGACTGCGTCGGGGTCCAGTGCGGCCACTTCACCTTGCGCTGAATCGTGTAGGTGCCCGGCTCATAGAGGCCGCCCCGGCCGATAGCCACGCCGTAACGCATCGCCGTTCCACCGTACTCGATGTGATACAGATACCGCGCGGTGGCATCGACGTGGATATCGCCTGGCACAAGGCCCGCCCTGGCCTCGACCCGCATCGGAAGAAACCGCTGGTCAATGCCCCACGGATTCGTCGTGGCCGGATCGTAGTTCGGCGGTGTGATCTGCGCATCCCATGCAGCTTTCTGAGCCTTCGTTGGCCATGTACTTGCAAGGACTGGCCCGGCGATCGGCGGAGAGAACATCACGGCGGTCGTCATTATGAAATGGCGTCGGGTCAACATTGCGTAGGTCTGCTCCTCGAAGTCTTGGGCATTCAAGAGCTTCCGGCAAAGCCCTTTGTCAGAGTAGGGGAATTGCCGGGAAATGTCGTGACCCGTCACAAGAGTGTGAAGTCACTATCGGCAAAGGCCGAGCACGGTCACACCGGCCACTTACAAGACAAATACGACCGCGGGATGCTCTCAGAAGCGCCCCTTGTTTCAGAAATGTCTTCTCAGGAGAGACCATGAACGAATTGTCGCCAATCGCGCTCGGCTTCCTCGGCAGCCTCGCCGCGGGCTCCCTTACGGCCATTGGTGCCATCCCGATTCTGTTTGGGCGAGTACCGTCACGCGCAACCCGCGACCTGTCGCTTGGGTTTGCGGCGGGTGTGATGCTTGCCGCGTCGTTCTTCTCGCTCATCATTCCTGCGCTCGATGCTGCGGAGCCGATGTTCGAAAGCGGAGCGGCCCCGGCCGCGGTCGTCTGCCTGTCTATCCTATTGGGGATGGGGGCAGTGGCCCTGATGAACGAAAAACTCCCGCATGAGCATTTCACGCTCGGGCGCGAAGGACCGGCGGCGGCTTCGCTCCGGCGCGTTTGGCTCTTCATCATTGCAATCACGATCCACAATTTCCCCGAAGGGCTTGCTGTAGGTGTCGGCTTCGGCGCGGATGGGCTCTCCGGCGGTCTGCCGCTCGCCATCGGCATCGGCCTGCAGAATGCACCGGAAGGCCTCGCGGTCGCGGTTGCCCTATTGGGTGAGGGCTACTCGAAATCGCGTGCCTGGGGCATAGCTGCCCTCACGGGGATGGTGGAGCCGGTTGGTGGGCTAATCGGCGCAGGCATAATCACGCTTTCACAGCCGCTTCTGCCGTGGGGGCTGGCCTTTGCGGCCGGCGCGATGCTCTATGTCATCAGCCACGAGATTATCCCTGAGACCCATCGCAGCGGGCATCAGAACAAGGCGACGCTGGGGCTGTCAATTGGCCTCGTCGTGATGCTCTTCCTGGACGTCTGGCTTGGGTGACATTGTGGCTTGGACAAGAGGCACGTTGGCCTACGGGTTCATCGGAGCTTTCGCAGCATTTCTGATCGATCAGGCGACCAAAGCCGGGATCGTCAAAAACGCGCCGGCTTTGATGGAAGGAGTCCCGATTGCCCCTGGTTTCAACCTCATCTTCCTACGCAACGACGGTGTCAGTTTCGGGATGCTGGACGGTCTGCCTTGGTGGGGCCTCACGGTCCTCGCTGTTGCGGTGTGCACTTGGTTGGTGGTGCTCATGTTCCGCACAAACAGCCGCGTCGAGGCGCTGGCATATGGCATGATCATCGGCGGTGCTCTCGGCAATGTTGCTGATCGACTACGCCATCGAGCGGTAACGGATTTCCTCGACTTCTATGCTGGCTCGGTACATTGGCCGGCCTTCAACCTTGCCGACACCTTCATTTTTTGCGGCGTCGCTGTCCTGCTGATTTCATCCGTTGTGAATTCCACGAGGGGTTGATCCGGGAAAACACAGGTTCCGCTCAAGCCACATATTAACTGGACGCACCACCGCGCAAGCTTCGCGCTGCTTCGGCAGACGTCGCGCGGGCGGCCGCCAGCAGAGAGACCTCGTGGCATCGGATGGGTGTTTTTCCTTTGCGTTGTCGCCCTAGTGACCGTGTGTGAGCGCCCCAACCGCCATGCGGTCGCCGACCTTTTCTCCACCGCTGGGCGATTTCGCCCCGGACTTTGAGTCCAACAGTCTGAGCGCGTTTGCCACGACCAGGAGCGAAACGCCGACATCTGCCGCAATCGCCCCCCACATCGAAGCCATGCCGAAGGCCGTAAGGCCGACAAAAACAGCCTTCGTTGCCAGTGATATGCCAATGTTCTGGCGGATGATGGCCATTGTCCGGCGCGAGTGACCGATGAGCCAGGGCACCTTGCCGATGTCGTCCGTCATCAGCGCAATGTCTGCCGTCTCGATGGCAGCGTCCGAACCGACCGCGCCCATGGCGATCCCGTAATGCGCGCGTGCCATGGCGGGCGCGTCGTTCACGCCGTCGCCGATCATCGCAACCACGTCGTGGCTTGCGACCAACTCCTCGATGGCGGTCACTTTATCTTCGGGCAGAAGTTCGGCGCGGACTTCGTCGATTCCGACCTCAGCCGCGACCGCGCGTGCAGTGCGTTCATTGTCGCCGGTCAGCATGACGACGGTCTCGACACCCTGAGCATGGAGATCCGCGACGATGTCCTTGGCGTCGGGCCGGATCCGATCTCGCAGGTTCAAAATCCCGATCACACCCGCGTCGTTTCCAACTGCAACCAAAGTGCTGCCCGCGCCCTCGATCCGGTCGCGGATCTCGGCCGGGATGGCATCGACGAAGCCCTTTTCTTCGACAAACCGGTCCGATCCGAGCCAGATAAACCGCCCGGCAGCACGTCCTTCAAGTCCGCGACCCGGGATCGTTCTGGTATCTTCCGCCGCGACGACCTGTATGCCTTCGCGTGCAGTTCGATCCAGAATGGCCCGCGCGAGTGGGTGGGATGAACGAGCTTCCAGCGAGGCCGCGGCCGTCAGTAAGTCCCGTTCATTGTTACCATCTAGTGGGTAGATCGCCGCCACTTCGGGCTCACCCATCGTAATTGTTCCGGTCTTGTCCATAGCCAGCGCCGTTGTCCGACCTGGCGCTTCCACATAAGCGCCACCCTTGATCAAAACGCCGGAACGCGCGGATGAGGCGAGGGCAGCGACGATGGAAACCGGGGTCGAAATCACCAGCGCGCATGGGCAGGCAATTACCAGGAGCACCAACGCATTGTAGAACCAGAAGCCCCAGGCACCACCAGCCAAAAGTGGCGGCACAAGAGCGATGGCGATGGCGAGCACCATCACGGTAGGTGTGTAGATGCGCGCGAATTTCGTAACCCACTGCTCAACTTCGGCGCGGCGAGAATGGGCGTCGCCGACCATGCGAATGATCTTGGACAGCACGGTGTCGGATGCCGCCTTGGTGGCACGTACAATTAGCGAACCCTCGCCGTTGATCGTGCCGGCGTATACCTCGTCGCCCGGCTCCTTTGCGATCAGTGCGCTCTCGCCGGTGATCGGTGCCTGATCGACCGCTCCCGCCCCGTCTGTCACCTCGCCGTCGAGCGGGATACGGTCGCCACCACGCACAACAAAACGATCGCCAATAGCGACATGTTCGGCTGGAACCGTAGTCTCGCTGCCATCGGGCCGGATCACCAGCGCCGTTGGCGGGGCAAGGTCTAGGAGTGCCGAGACCGCATTGCGCGCCCGTCCTACACTCCAACTCTCAAGGTAGAGCGAGAGGGAGAAGAAAAAGGCAACCGTTGCAGCCTCGAAAAACTCGCCCAACCCAATGGCACCCGCAACAGCGACAACCATCAAGAGGTTCATGTCGGGCGAAAACCGCTGCGCCGAAGACCATGCCTTCGGCGCGACCAGCCACACCCCGAACAGGATCGCGACGGCGAAAAGCCCCGCCTCGGGCAGTGGCATCGGTGCTTCGCCATGACCTGCGAACAGCCCGAGCGCTCCGCCAAGACCCGTCTCGACAATGTGCCACAGAAAACCGGCCGCCCAAAAACCGCCACTTAGCGATGTAAAACGTTTTTGCTTTGCGAGATGCGCTGCCTGATCTGCGGCGGCGTTTTCGGCTTCCCACAACCGCGCACTCATTCCCGTGCTGCCAACAAGTTTGATCACCTGGTCGTCGGAAACACTCGCGGCACTGTCCAGGATGGTCATACGGCCATTTATGACATCAAACGCCAGATGGTCGGTTCCGCCAACCACCGGTCCCACCACCTTGTTCAGGATCGACACTTCCTCGGCGCAATCCAGGCCGCTGACCTGAAAGCTTCGCCCATTGATGGGACCGGGCGCAGGAGGCGCGATGTCGCCGCAAGTCGTTCCACTTCCACAACACGCGCTCTCCTGTCCAGCTTCCGCCGGAGATTGGGTGTGGTCGGGGTGGTCGTGCTGATGAAGATGAATTTCGGATGCCATGGCTGGACCTCAGATTCGAAAAGATCGTCTGAAGGTAATTCCTACAGCAACTAGAGCATCAAGGTCTTTTGGACAGTGCGCAAAATTCCCATTGATTTGCAAAGACGGATGTCACGGAAATTCGTCGCCTCGCTTTTTTCAACGTTGTTGTTGGTCACTCGGGAGGAGCCAAGTTGACCAGATCAATTGCCGTGCGGCACATTGGCGTCCGATAGTCGCCTGCGCCACGCACATCGATCAGGGTTGGCGGCCAAAGCGGCTAGGGGCAACTCTTTGTCTGCCATTGGCGTTCCTTCGTATTGACCGTGACGAGCTTGCATCACGCCTGGCCCTCCCCGGCCTCAGATCCTGGGGTCAGGCGCGGGTGCGTCTCCTCCATCCGCAAGACCAGCCAGAGGCCCGATCCCGCCATGGCGACCCCGGTGAACCAGAAGCCGGCCTCCAGCATGCCGGCCGCGTCGGCGATCAGCCCCATGGCGAGCGCTCCGATGGCATAACCGAGATCGCGCCAGAAACGGTAGACGCCGAGCGCCGAGCCGCGCCACGACGGATGCGCAATATCGCCCATCGCGGCAATCAACGTCGGATAGAGCAGCGCCATACCGATGCCGGTCACCGCGGCCGCGACGGCCCAGGCTGTGACCGTCGCAAGGACAGGAAAGGCCAACACGCCGCCGGCGCAGAGGAAGAAGCCGGCGACCGTCGGCCATTTGCGTCCGAACACGTCCGACAGGGGCCCGGTCCAAAGCTGGCTTCCGCCCCAGACAAAACCGTAGATGCCGGTGACCCATCCGATTTCGATCAGGGTCGCGCCCTTGGCGACCATGAACACCGGCACCAGCGCCCACATCAACGCGTCGACGAACTTCTCGACGTTTCCGGCTTGGGCCAGCGCCATAAAAGTTGGGTTGCGCCAGCTCACGAGGGCGAAGATCTGGCCCGACGTGGGATCGTCCGGCCCTTCAACGTAGCGCGGGCGTGGCCCGGTCGTCTCGCCGGACTTGTGCCGTGCAGCCTCGGCCTTGGCGAAGGGCAGCGTTTCGGTGAAGGAAAGGAACCCGGCCGCCAGTGCCATGAGGATTACTGCGAGGCCAAAGACGAAAAGGCTCACACGCGGGTCGAAATAGCTGGCGAGGTATCCTGTCACGAGACCTGCCAGCGCAACGCCGCCATAGCCTGCGAACTCGTTGAAGCCAGTCGCCAGGCCGCGCTCGGACCCCTTCACGATGTCCATTTTGGCCGTAACGGTCATCGACCAGGCAAAACCCTGGTTGACGCCCAGCAACACGTTCGCGGCAACGATCCAGCCCCAGGAGGGCGCGTAGAGGATCATGAATGGGATCGGCAGGGCCACCAGCCAACCCCAGATCAGGACCCGCCGCCGCCCGATCCGCTCGGACACGCGCCCGGAGACGAAGTTCATCGCGCCCTTCACCAACCCGAACGAGACGACAAAAGCGAAGATCGCGGTCATCGACCCCTCGACCACGCCAAACTCGGTCTCGGCCAATGCCGGGATTACTGTGCGTTGCAGCCCAATGGTCAGGCCGACGAAGAAAACTTGGAGAAGTTGTTCGAGGAACGGGCGTAGGTTTTCGCGAATGCCCAAGGCATAGGTCATGAGTGGCCCTCCAGTTCTTTCGCGGCAGGGCCTGGATTTCCCGCAACTGCGTAGCCCAGTTCGTTCCACCGCACCATGCCCCCACGAAGCACCGACAGGTTTTCGAAGCCGGCATCGCGCAGTTGGATTTCGGCTGCAGCGGAACGGCGATGGGTCCGGCATACGGTGACAATTGCCGTCGCCGCTTTGTCTCGTATTTCGGCTAGCCGATTGCCCAGCTCCTCCAACGGCATATTCAGCGCGCCTTCGATATGACCGTGCGCCCCGGTGAACTCATCGCTTCCGCGCACGTCCAGAACTAGAACCAGCTCACCGTTCTTGAGTCTCCGGAGAAGCTCTTCGGCCTCAAGCCACGGGGCGTCATCACCACGAAACCTTTTGATCAGGCGCGGGAGGACAGCGATTGCAGCCAGAAGACCAAGCGCCAACAGGCCGTAGCGAATAGCGCTACTGTCACCACTCAGGGCTTCGCGACCGGCATATCCCAGCCAGGTGTAGGCAAGTGCCCCTGGCGCCATGGTGACGAACGACGTGAACACATAGGAAAGAAACGGGATGCGGGTCAGACCAAGTGCGTAATTGGTCAGGTTGAACGGAAACAGCGGCACCAGGCGCACGAAAGCAACAAAGCGCCAGCCTTCGGCCTCAACCCCTTGGATCATTCGTTTCAGGCGCCCACCCGCTTTGTCCGCGACCCAGTCTCCGGCAATGTAGCGAGCGATGAGAAAGGCAATCCCGGCCCCAATGGTGGCGCCGGTCAGATTGAGGAGCGTGCCCAAGACCGGGCCGAACATCGCGCCGCCGGCGAGTGCAAACAGCGAACCGGGCGCAAACAAGACCGTGCCGAGAGCATAGAGCGCGACATATGCCAGCGGTGCCAGTTTTCCGAGGCCCTCGAGCCAGGCGTCCAGCAGGGCTGGATCAATCTTTTCCCGGTTCAGAGCGACGGCGGCAATGGCCACCGCGACCAGGAGCAACAGGACGAGCCGTGAGTGGCGGCGAATACCATCCATGTTACTGCTCCTGGTCGCGGGGATCCGGGCCGCTGGCGGGACCGCGCAGCGGCTGGATGAGCATCTTGTCGAGCCATTGGTCCCGCACCGTGCGGAACTGTTCGAAGCCGATCGTCATTCCCTCGTGCCCGTCACGGGGCTGGGCGGTGTAGGTGCCCAGAAGCCGGTCCCACCACGGCAGGTTGAAGCCGTAGTTGCTGTCGGTTTCTGCCTTGATGACGGAATGATGCACCCGGTGCATGTCCGGGGTGACGACGAACAGGCGCAGCACCCGATCGATGCTTTCGGGGATCCTGATGTTCGAGTGATTGAACATGGCCGTCGCGTTCAGAAGAACCTCGAAAATCAATACCGCGACGGCGGGAGGCCCAAGGGCGGCGACGACGGCCAGCTTGATCCCCATCGACAGGAGGATTTCGATCGGGTGGAACCGAAGGCCTGTGGTTACGTCAAAGCCGAGGTCGGCATGGTGCATCCGGTGCAGCCGCCAAAGCGCAGGCACGGCATGAAACAGCACATGCTGGAGATAGATCGCGAAATCCAACACCACGACCGAGACGAGAATGACGACCCAAGCTGGTGCGTCCAACACGTTAAACAAACCCCAGCCATTCTGCTCCGAAAAAAGCGCGAGACCGACGGCGGCGATCGGGTAGGTCAGGCGGACGAGGATGGTATCGACCACCACCACGCCCAGGTTGTTGGTCCAGCGGATGAGCCGGGGGATTTCAATCCTGCGGCGGGGAGCGCCGACTTCCCATAGGGCCATCGCGACAAGGATACCCAGGAAGAAAGCCAGGCGAATGGTTGGCTCATTCGCTAGGATTGTGTCAGTCATGAGCTTGCTTTCTTGTAGTTTGCCGACTCAGGCACTACATTCAAGTGATCGCTTGAATGATATATTGAAGAGGTCCCCCTGATGTCAACTGGGCCAAAACAACAACTGTTCGAAGAGTTCGCGACGATCGCGCGCGCCATTGGCAACGGCGGCCGGATAGAAATCCTTGAACACCTTGCCCAGACCGAGAAGAGCGTCGACGCGCTGTCAGAGGCGGTCGACCTCACCGTCGCCAACACCTCGCAGCATCTTCAGATGTTGAAGCGAGCCGGTTTGGTGACCTCGCGCCGTGTGGGGAAATACGTGCTCTATCGCGTGACGGATGACGATGTCGTTGCGCTCCTGCAATTGCTGTTCCGTCTTGGCGAGAAGAACCTGGCCGAGGTGGACAAGGTGCTGCGAGGGTATTTCCATGAACGCGATTCCATGGAGCCTGTGTCGCACGACGACCTGCTGGACCGTTCCAGGGAAGGGCTTGTTACCGTACTGGATGTGCGCCCGAGCGAGGAATACGAGGCGGGGCATATCCCTGGGGCCGTCAACATTCCGCTGAGTGAACTTGAGAACCGGCTGTCGGAATTGGAAAAGGGCAAAGAAGTCGTGGCCTACTGCCGTGGCCCGTATTGTGTGCTTTCATTCGAGGCTGTGGCTGCACTTCGTGAGAGAGGTCTCAAGGCACGTCGCCTTGAGGAGGGGCTACCGGAATGGAGAGCCGCGGGCCTGCCTTTGGAGAACACCTGATCCGTTGAGAAATCGGGAATTCGTTGTCCCGCACTTCGGTCGTTGACGTGTAGCGCAGCGAGGATCCGGAAACCGCCCCAACCGACCATTTCCGATCACGGCCCATAGCTGCCGAGCAGCCTTCTGTGCGCCAACGTCCGCTTAGCGTTTAAACTGTCGATAGCGCAACCTTCGGATGCTACGCTGACACGAGGAGGCGGCGTCATGCGGATCAAATTCGTTGAAATCTCGAACTTTCGAAAACTGAAAACTACGCATTTAGACTTCGACCAAAAGACAACAATTCTGGTCGGCGCCAACAATAGCGGCAAGACTTCTGCGATGGTCGCTCTGCGCATTTTTCTCCTCTCGCCAAACCGCCTTGCGCTGCGCGACGTTACGATCGCCAACTGGATCAAGATTGATCTCTTGGGTGAACAGTGGGAAACGGATGTTGAGTCGACAGTCGATTTTGACGCGCTCCTTCCCTCGCTCGATGTCTGGCTCGATGTGCCGCTCAGTGAGATTCAGCACGTCGTTCACATATTGCCGACGCTGGATTGGTCCGGCGGACTGCTCGGTGTGCGACTAAAATACCATGCCAAAGATCTGGAAAAGCTAAAGTCCGAATATCTTGTGCAACGGAGTGCTGCCCGGAACGCGTCAACTACCGGCCCTAATGGAGAAGCGATCAAGATAGCGGTGTGGCCTCGCAACCTGACCGACTTCCTCGAGCGGCGGTTGCGAGCGCATGTCGAACTTTCGGCCTACCCGCTTGATCCGACTGCGGTCACGCCACCGGGCAAGAACGGTCTGGCGACACCTCAAACCTTGCCCGCCAGTGCTCTTGCATTTGATCAGTCACCTTTCAAGAATCTCATTAAGATTGATGAGATCGCGGCACAGCGTGACTTCGCCGATGCAGCCAGCAACGACGGTGGAGAAGACAAAGGAGAGGCGACCAGCCGCCGTTTCAAACGCCGTTTATCCGACCAGTTACGCTCCTACTACGATCGCCATCTCGACCCCTCCAAGACCCCATCTGACAAGGATTACGAGGCGCTCGGGGCGATCCAAGCCGCCGAACGCAGCTTTGACGCGCGACTTGAAGCCGGATTCGCTGCGGCCTTTGAAGAGCTCGAAGACCTTGGATATCCGGGCATGAGCAATCCCAAGCTCAAAATCTCTACACTTCTTCGGGCGACGGATGGGCTGAAACACGGCTCGTCAGTACAGTATCAAGTTGCCGATCCTTCCGGAGACGGCACCAAGACGCTCAAGCTCCCCGAAGACTATTCAGGCCTCGGTTATCAGAACCTGATCGCAATGGTGTTCATGCTGATGGGTTTTCGCGATGAGTGGATGCGAGTGGAAAAAGCGGGCCTCCTCGAAGGCGCAGACGTGTCGCACGAGATTCAACCTCTTCACTTGGTGCTTGTCGAGGAGCCGGAAGCTCATCTTCATGCGCAGGTGCAGCAGGTTTTCATCAATAAGGCTTACAACCTTCTCAGGAAGCATCCTGACTTAGGTATCAAAGATGCCTATTGCACCCAGCTCGTTGTCAGCACCCATTCCAGCCATGTTGCGCACGAGGCCGATTTCGCGAGTCTGCGGTATTTTCGGCGCCGGCCTGCCGAAAGCAAGAGGGAAACGCCCACCACAACGGTCGCCAACCTCTCTCACATTTTTGGCGATGGCGACAGCACCAAGCGCTTCGTGAAGCGCTATCTCAAAGCGACGCATTGTGACCTGTTCTTTGCGGACGGGGTCATCTTCGTGGAAGGCCAAGCAGAGCGAATCCTTGTACCGCACTTCATTCGCCATCATTTCCCTGAGCTTTCGCGCCGTTATGTCTCATTGCTCGAACTCGGCGGCAGCCATGTGCATAGTTTTCGTGATCTGATCGATGCACTCGGGATCGCAACCCTGATTATCGGTGATCTCGACGCGACCACGGCAGTCAAAATTACCGACAAGAACGGCATTGAAACGACCCGCTGGAAATCGGCGCGCCCGGAAAAGGGGAAGGGGCAACAGACAGCCAACTCTGTTTTGAAGGAATGGCATCCCAAGAAAAACCTGATCGACGAATTGGTGACACTTGCGCCCAAAGGGCACGTATCGGACGGGGGGGAGGACTACGAGCTCTACGTTGCCTATCAGAAGCCAGTGAAAATCGATTTCAGCAGTCAGGACGATGCCATCGCCATTCCTCGGACATTCGAGGACGCTCTGATTCTAGAGAACCTCACTGTTGTGAAAAAAATTCAAGGCTCTGTGACATCGCGTAAGGTCCGAGCGATCGTTGAGCAAAGCCCTTCTGGAGATGACCTTGAAGACGAGTTGTTTGAGTTACTGAAGACCGCCGAAAAAGCAGCCTTCGCGCTCGATTGTCTGATGCTTGAGGATCCCAAAGTTTTGCAGCCGCCGAGCTATATCGCGTCAGGTCTCAAGTGGTTTGAGCGCGCGGTCAGCAAGAACATTGCGGAAAGCGAGATCAAGACGGGGGAAACCGATGGTGGAAGTTGAGACTGCACCAGCGGATTTCGATGATGGCGCCGATGCACAGATCCAGGACTGTTTGAACCCCGCCAATCCACAGAGCTTCTTCCTGTATGCGGGCGCAGGTTCGGGAAAAACGCGTTCGCTCAAGAACGCACTGGACAGGTTCCGCGACGATCACGGGTCAGCCTTCCGGCGTAGCGGTAAAAAGTTGGCCGTGATTACCTATACGAACGCCGCCGCTGACGAGATCGCGGAACGTGTCGGTGAGGATCCGCTATTTCCGATTTCGACTATCCACAGCTTTTGCTGGAAGCACATTGCGACCTACCATAGCGACATCCAAGCGTGGTTGCTCAAGACACTCCCTGTCGACTTGGCCGACTTGCACGAGAAGCAAGCAAAAGGGCGTGCCGGCACGAAGGCAGCCCTTGATCGCGAGCGCGCAATCGCGTCTATCACGCGGCGCCTCGAATGGCTCAGCACTCCCCGGCGGTTCACTTACAATCCGAACGGCGACAATTTCGGCCGGGACTCACTGTCCCATTCCGAGGTGCTGAAGATCATGGCGGCCTTCATCGAAACCAAGCCATCGATGCAGGCAGTCCTCGTCAACAAGTATCCCTTCCTGCTCATCGATGAGAGCCAGGACACAAACAAGGGCCTACTCGAGGCCTTCTTTGCACTCGCCGCTGCGAACAAGGGCAAGTTCGCTGTGGGCCTATTCGGGGATATGATGCAGAGGATTTTTCTCGACGGTCATCCGGAACTGGAGCGTCTGGTTCCGGAAGATTGGGCCCGTCCCATAAAGCGACTGAACCACCGGTCACCTCAGCGCGTGATAGCGCTCGGCAATGTGCTTCGCGCTCCGATTGATCACCAGAGCCAAGTGGCCCGCGACGATAGCGAGGTCGGCCTTGTTCGCCTATTTGTCGCCTCCAGCAGCACGCCAGACAAGCCTGCGATCGAGCGGCGAGTTCAGGATCGGATGGCAGAGCTGTCTGGCGATTCTGATTGGCGAGACCAAGACAACGTGAAGGCGCTCACGCTCGAACACCATATGGCGGCGTCAAGGTACGGGTTCCACGAGATGTTCCAGGCGCTTGATCGGGATTCGCGCCTTTCAACCGGGCTTCGAAAGGGAGAGTTAGCTGGCCTGAGGCTATTCACTGAAAGGGTCGCTCCACTCATTGCCTTTGCGCACGCAAACAACGACTTCGCGGTCATGGCTCACCTGCGCGCCACTTCTCCCCTGTTGAAACGGTCAGCAATCGTTGCGATGCCAATCTCGGACGATCCCCTACAACCTATTCACGCAGGCGTAAATGCGTTGCTGGACCTAGCCCCAGAGAGCCCAACCACAACCTTTTTCGATGTGCTTCAATGCGTGGCTGAACATGGATTGTTCGACATTCCCGCTGCGCTGCAGCCATTCGTCGTCGATGAGCCAAAGTCGGAACTGACCGATTCCGATGCAGTCAGCGTGGATGCGGTGTTGGACGAAGACGAAGCGCCGGCGGAGGCATCTCCCGAGAGCCTCGAAGCTTGGCGGGCATTTTTGGAAACTCCGTACAGCCAAACTGTTCCATTCGCGGAATATGTCAGTGATCGTGGCCCATTCGGAACCCATCAGGGCGTCAAGGGTCTTGAATTCGACCGCGTTCTGGTAATTCTTGACGACAGCGATGCGCGTGGTTTTCTGTTTTCTTATGATAAGCTGTTCGAAGCCAAGCCACTGTCAGACACTGATCGAAAGCATCTTGTGGAGGGCACGGAAGGCGGCGTCACACGTACACGCCGCCTGCTCTACGTTACCTGTACGCGCGCGCAGAAGAGCTTAGCGCTGGTCGCCTATACCGAAGACCCCAAAACCCTCATCACTTCTGCGCTCCGCAACGGCTGGTTTGAAGCTCATGAGATCGAGCGACTTTGACACGAGTTTCGCAAAACCGCGACCGATGACCCAGCGGACAATGCAGCATCATGCGTGAACGCCGTCGGTCGGCAATCTGCCCCAAACCGGCCATTCGTGCATACTGCCGCGAACTTCCGCTTCTCTAATTGGGTGTCTGGGTCAAGCTCATTTTCCTTCTTCTGTTTGATCGAGGATCGCCTTTCCGGGTCACGCTTCTCTTCGCAGTCTGGTTTGGCGTTCGAGGGGCGCCGCTGCATGCATGTGTTGGATTGGCAGTGGAGAGCCCCGCTTTCCGGCGCGCTTCAAGTTGCGCAGCAGACATTTTCGGCTTCATCCACAGACCTCGTCCGGATTGGACGATCCCGTCAGGTTGGGTGGTTGGCTACCTAGATCATGCCGTTCCTCCCACCTGGTCCTGACGGAATTCAGTGCCGTCGATCCACATGCGATGCAGAAGAACGGCGAGTTTGCGAGCGACGGCGACAACGGCGCGCCGTCGGCCTTTGGTGCGCATCAGGCGCATGCCCTATGACTTAATCTGTGATCCTGCCATCGTGCGCATGAGCAATGCATTTGCGGCAGCATAAAGCGTCGCACGCACATCCCGGTCGCCCGCTTTCGAGATGAGGCCAGGATTGTCGTGTTCCCCGGATTGGTAGCGCCTGGGCGTCAGTCCGAAGTGTGCGGCCACTGTCCGAGAACGTTTAAACCGGCTGGGATCATCGACCGCAGCCTTGAATGTGAGCGCGGCGATGGGGCCGACCCCTGGTACTGTCATCATTCGCATGCACACTTCGTCCTGCGAAGCTGCCCGTTTAACGCGCCGGTCCAACTCGAGATAGTGTTGGAAGAGAACCGCACGCGCGTCGAGCAGAGGGATGATCGCATGCGCGAGCACCTCATCCATCTCGATCATCGGTCGGACCAACCCGTCAAAGCTGCCGTGCTTGACTGTTCTTGGCAGGCGAACTCCGAAGATCTTCAACAGGCCGCGCACCTCGTTGGCCAGATCCATCGTCTTTTTGAGCAATGCCTTTCTTGTGCTGAGCAACGCACGCAGCCCATGCGCTTCACGGCTCTTCATAAGCACCGGGCTGAACCAGCCAGTGCGCAATATCTGAGCAATGCCCTTGGCGTCAGTTTTGTCCGTTTTGTTCCGCATGGCCGACAACGCCGCGCTCACTTGCCTGGCTTCCATGCAGACGATGTCGAAACCCTTGTTTTGCAGACCGAAGAAAAGATGTCGGCTGAGCGCGCCCGCTTCAAAGCCGATCCGCTCGATTGGATGGGGGAATGCCTCCAAGCAATCTGCGATGTCATCAACTTCGCACGCCAGCTCTCGCTCCAAACAAGCTTTGCCACGGCCATCGACCACGCAAAGCGCGCATGACCGAAGCGACACATCTAATCCAACGAAATATTCCATTCTCTGTCTCCCTCTCTCACAGCATTGCCGTGATCCTATCGGGAGCTCGACCTCAGAGTAGGGTCAGCCCAATTACGCATGCTTTCCGCCCAATCGCCTCTGCTGACGGGTTCTGATCACTCCGGGACTCCCCAGTCTCAGCGCTCAGTCTTCCCGTCCGGTGCCGTCTGGCGCAGCTCTGTGGATCGGTTAAGATTTCCCCCGGAACCTTGACGCTGCAGGTAACCCACCAGCTCCGATCTCGTGGTGTTCGGAGGGGTTTCACCCCTCCGTTGCCAAACCGAACGCCACGGGAGATCGGAGCTGGTTGGGTGGGACAAGGGTTGCGGATTGCGAGTCCCGGGAGGGCTTTGCGGGGTGGAGTCTCATCCGGTAAACTGTGGATATATCAGCTTGATAATCGTTCTTTCTTATGATTCACGAATTCACCCTCGACCTGAGGGCAGCCCGGCGTAACTCGGGGCTCAGACAGGTCGACTGCGCGTATCTGATGGGCGCGCACAAATCCAAGATCTCGGCGCTTGAGATGGGACGCCAGCAGCCGTCAGTGCGGGATATCTGCACGCTCTCGATGATCTATGGTCGAAGCTTCGAGAGCCTGTTTGCGGGCATCTTCGATGAGGTCCGTGCCGATCTCGCCATGCGGCTGCACGACGTGCCGGACCCAGGTGCGAACTACAAACGACGCCTGAATCGCGAGCGGACCCTGCAAAAGCTCGAGGAGCGAGTCGAAGCGGTCGAACCGCAGTACGATGACGATTGACCGTATGCGGGTGTTGGCGGTCGCAGTTGCGTCGCGCAAGATCGCCTTGGTGTTCTTGATCGACGGCAGGCTCAAGGACTGGAAACACTCGCGGGCCGGCGGGACGTCCCCAACCAAAGGACGTTCGTTTCTTCGCATGGCGATCGGGCGCTATGAACCAGATCTGGTCGTCATCGAAGATCCTAACGGCCCTACCCGCAAATACGGCATCCCTCTCGGCATCCTCTACGCAATGGCACAGGAGCTCGGTGACTGCGCCGTGCCGCACCGGTTGGTGAACCGGAAACAGGACTTCGCCAACAAGTACGCAGAGGCGGCAGCACTGGCAGAACAGTTTCCTGAGATCGCTCCGTTCCTCCCAAAAACACCGCGGATCTGGGAGACCGAGCCGACTGAGACGATCTACTTCGAAGCGCTCGCCTTGGCCAAATCCGCCATAGTGTCGTGACGCACAACCTCATTGACAGGCTGCAACGGCAAGTTGCAGCCTTTGCTCATTCAAAGGAGGGATTGTCATGAGATCTTACGAGGCGGCGCGGACCTATTTCAGCATTCTTGGGGTGATTTCCTGGATCGTGATTGTTCTCGGAGGAATTGTCGCTCTGATCTCTGTCGCGGCTGTCGGTCAAATCAGCCGTGAATTTGGCGGGTCCTCTGCGGCGGGCCTGGCCGGAGTTGCCCCAGGTTTGGTTCTCATGTTCGCGGGTTTCTTGGGGCTGGTCTTTGTCCAGATCGGCCGAGCCGGCGTGGACACAGCCGAGTATACGCAGCAGATGCTGAAGATCGCCCGCGACCAGCTGGAAGTCTCTCGGCAGGGACTGAACTCCGGACAGAACCAACCCAAGAGCTTCAATTCGATGGTCGGTGCGATGGAAGACAAACCAACGCCCGGATACGCTCAGGAAACCTCTCAGCAACCGCCTTTCGGAACCGCCAAGCGCCCGGAGCCGAGCATCGAAAAAGCTAATACCAAACCCGCTCTCGTGGTGAGATTTGAAGGGAAAGAAATCCTCATCGAAAACGACAAATACAACGTGAACGGCATTCCTTTTGCAACGATGCAGAAGGCTGAGGACTACATCAGACGATACGCCAAAAAGGAGCTTCCATCTGCCTATGAGGCGCCGAAGACCTGAGAAAAACACTCCCATACTGGTCCCCAACCTCTATGGGGATCCAGTATGGGGATACATGGAAGAACACTTCATGCCACTGCTGAACAAAACATTGCTGTCGATTGCCATGACTTCATCCGCTCTCGCGTCTTCACCCACCGCCCCAAAATGCAATAATAGCCTGCCCGGCTTACCCTGATGCGCGTTGCCATCGATCACCAAACTGTCCGCAAGGGCTTTGTTCTGAAGACGACCTACTACGAGGTCCAACTGTCGGTTGCCTTTACTCACGAAGAGAAACAGATCATCCGACAGAGAGGGTTGTTGAAGACCAAGCTTCTCGATCGAAGACCTGCCACAGCCAAGGTGGATGACCGGGATGAAAAGTTCGAGCTTCGGGTCGAAGACCTGATGAACGAAAAGGTCGATCGCTTTCTCTGCGCGACGCCTTCGAAGGCAAAGATCTACGAAGAAGCGCTGCTCGACGTGCTCGGCCAGATGAAGCTTTGGCTCGATGACAATGCCGAGACCGGCACGCGCACCGTGGTCGAGTTCTGATGGCGGGCAATTCTTTCGACGACTTCGGCAACACCTTCCTGACTTTTGTCATCGTCGCCATGGCGCTGGCCATTGCGATCATGATCTCCTGGGTCGCGATCATCGCAATCCCGGCCTATGTCGGCTATCGGCTTTGGAGCGAAAACCCCACGCGCCTCGAACGTCTCGCCCGCGCAGAGACGATGGTTCTGTACAACCATGCGCAAGCCGGATCGGTACAACTCTCGGATGAAGAGATCGACGCGGCCCTCGGCCAGCACTGGCCAACGGATCTGCCCATCGCACTCCGGATCCAGCTCCTCGAAATCGGTCGCACGCTCTTTGCGCAGGAAGGCCTGTCACCCGAGATCCCGCCGCTGCCGGCGCTCTGCAACACGGTCGAAGGCGCGCGCTATCGCGACATGCTCGCGCGGCTCGGTCAGGCACGTTCGGACCGGGTGATGGTGATGTCCGCGTTGGAGATCATCTCCCAGGCGCTGGCCCCGATCGCCAATGCGGTGCCGCCGATCGAGGGCGATGTGCTGGTCGAGGTCACACAGTTCACCCAGCCGTTGGGGCAAGCGGTGCAGAACGTCATCGCGCCGTTCTTCCAGGACAACGACTACATGCACTTCAAAGCGCTCCGGGAACGGCTGGACGCGAACCTGAGATCGACCCATCGCACAAACCCGGTCTTCCCGGTCGACTACAAGGGTGACGACGTGGTCGACACCTATCTGCGGGGTACCTACCTCAAGGAGCTGTTCGCGCTCCGAACGCCCTTCAACATCCCCGAGGAGCGCCGCTTTGAGCACATGCACATGGTCGCGGGCTCCGGCCACGGCAAAACCCAGACCTTGCAATACTTCATTGCCAAGGATCTCGACGACGTCGCGCGCGGCGACAAGTCGGTCGTCGTGATCGACAGCCAGGGCGATCTTCTGAACACGATCCTGAAGGCGAAGACCCTGCCGCCCGAGAAGATCGTGCTGATCGATCCCGAGGACATCGGCTATCCGGTCTCCCTCAACCTGTTCTCGGTCGGCCAGGATCGGCTTGAGGGTTACGATCCACTGGAACGCGAGCGGCTCACCAACTCGATCATCGAGCTCTACGACTTCGTACTGGGATCGTTATTGTCTGCCGGGATGACGGCGAAACAGAGCGTGGTCTTCCGCTACGTGACCCGGTTGATGTTCCACATCCCGGATGCCACCATCCACACCCTACGCGAGTTGATGGAGCCGGGCGGCACCGAGAAATACCGCGCGCACATCGAAAAGCTCGAAGGAACGCCGCGGCGCTTCTTTGAGACTGAGTTCGACAGCAAAGAGTTCGCCAACACAAAAACGCAAGTTCTGCGCCGGCTCTATGGGGTGCTCGAGAACCAGACGTTCGAGCGGATGTTCTCGCACCCGGTGTCGAAGTTCGACATGTTCACCGAGATGAACGCGGGCAAGCTCATCCTGATCAACACGTCCAAGAGCTTGCTCAAGGAACAGGGCACCGAGATCTTCGGCCGCTTCTTCATCGCGCTCATCGCCCAGGCGGCACAGGAACGCGCCACGCTGCCCGGCTATGACCGATTGCCGGTGATGGTCTATGTCGACGAGGCGCAGGACTACTTCGACAAGAACATCGGGATCATCCTGAGCCAGGCGCGCAAGTACAAGGTGGGCATGGTGATGGCCCACCAGTACCTCGGACAGCTCACACAAGGCCTGCAGGAGGCGTTTGAGGCCAATACCTCGATCAAGCTGGCCGGTGGTGTCTCTGCCCGCGACGCACGTGCCCTGGCATGTCAGATGTCCTGCGACGCGGATACGATCCAGCGCCAGCCCAAGGGGACCTTCGCAACCTATGTGCGGGGCCTTACCGAACGGGCCGTCCCGATCAGCTTCCCGTTCTTCGTACTGGAGAAGAAACCGAAGGCGACAAAAGACGAGATCGATGCGATCCGGCAACAGTGTCGCGAGGCCTATGCGGAGCCATGGCAGCCCAAGGCGGACCAGGGCGACACATCCAGCGAAACGCCGGAAGACCCGCCCGAAGAAAACGCACCCAAAGACCCGACAGATCCTTCGCCGAGGTTCAAGTAGCCCGTATTCTTTGACCCATGAATGCGCATCTGACAGATCGCCTTAGCCGGGCCACGTTCCATCACATTGCACCGATGCGCGATGTGCGCCCAACGGCGCGCGAGATCCGATGGTTCAAACATATTGAACGCCACGGGCCGCAGAACTCGCAGGCGCTCTATGAACTGACCCGTGACACGCATAGCTGCAAGGACACGGCTCTGCGGCAGATGCAGAAGCTGAGGGCCGGTGGCTACCTGATGCTCCCGCGCCAGCAACGCGCCACCGAGCGCGCTGAGTTCAATCCGTACATCTACGACCTGACCAGAATGGCCAAAGACCACTTGGTGGACCTTGGGGTGGATGAACCCACGGTGCGCCCCACCGGCCATTGGTGGCATGGCTACATGGTGTCCCGTGTGACCGGTGGCATTGACATCGCCGCCACCCGTGCGGGCCGACGCTACATCCCGGCGCACGAGATCCTGGCGATCAAAGGCGCCGAGCTCGCGATCCCAATCGGTCGCTCAAGACTCATCCCAGACCAGCTCTTCGCCCTCGACTATGGCGGCCGGTTCCGGGCCTTTGCCCTTGAAGTCGATCGCGGAACCGAGCCGAAAACCTCGGCATCTACCCGCAAGTCCTGGCAGCGTTCGATTGACCAATACTCGCAAGTGATCGAGCGGCAGCTCTACGACAGGCACTACGGTTTGAAATCCAGCTTCATGGTGCTTTGGGTGTTCAGCACCCGGTCCAAACAGGCGCGGTTCCTGGAGATGGTTGCGCGCCTCAAGGGAAAAGCGCCGGCGGTGTTCCTGACCGCGGCATTGCCGGATGAGCATACCGGAATGGCGAGTTCCGGCGCTTGGTCCCAGTTCTTTGATCGGTCCTGGCAACGGGCGTACGGCGAACCGATCCAGATCTCGGTCGGGTGACCGAGGTGTGCACCCCCGGCCACCCTGCTCCTTACTCAGGAGTGTCGGGCGGGGTATCCCGATTAGCCAGACGCTCGTCGAGCCAATCCAGCACTTCGCTCTCAACCCATCCCACCCGGTTCGGGCCCAGCTGTACCCGCTTGGGGAATAGGCCTGCCTTCTCCAGACGTGCGACATGTTGCGGCGAGTACAAAACCAGCTCCTTCAGCTGACGCTTCGACAAAATCCTCATCACGATCTCTCCATGATTGAAGAGCATCGCGATGCCCTAGGTTACGACAATACCCAGGCTCCAGCAGAATAGCAGGCGATCCAGTTTGGTTCGAGTGGCCATGATCGCCCTCTGAAGTGGTTCTCAAGCATGTTTGGGACAAAGGAGATTCACAATGGTTTCGGAGCGACACAAGTTAGAGAAAAATCACGGATGTAAGTTTGGTTGAGTTGCCTGCCGGACAGGGAATGACGCGAGTCGATGCGATCCAAGAAGCTCGCAATTCCGAGCTGGCGCATTGCCCCGCGTACAAGCAGAACAGCGGGATCGGAGCCGAGCAACTCGGGGTGCTCAAATGATTGAAGAAGGCGAACGAACGATTGAAGGGAGCCGTGTCGGATTTGACGCCGAACAAGCTCAGTCTGACGGGTCCGGCGAAGGGAAATCTCCGAGTTGGACCCATCGCCGTGCCTACATCGAGCAAGCACTTTACCTGTTTGCGGGGGGGGTACAGCAGATTGCATCGGCACCGGCATAAATGCCAAACGGGCCAAGCTGTCGCGCCAGCAGGTGCTACTCCATATCTCTCGCACAAAAAAAACTAGTGAAGGCTGTCGTGGCTGCCCAGCCCCTCAAGAATCGGGCAATCCGGACGGTGATCGCCCGTGCATTCCTTCGCCAGATGCGTCAACGTTTCATGCATAGCCCTTAGGTCTTTGAGCTTGGCTTCGATCTCCAGAAGATGTTTCTCGGTGAGCACTTTCACTTCGGCGCTGGCGCGACCCGTGTCTTCGTAGAGGGCGAGCAGCTTGCGGCAGTCATCAATGGTGAAGCCCAAGGCGCGCGCCCGGCTAAGGAAGGTCAACTTGTGCAGATCCGTCTCGCGGAACACGCGGTAGTCGTTCGTGTCGCGCAGGGGCTTCACCAACCCGATGTCTTCGTAATACCGGATCGTCTTGGCTCGGAGGCCTGTGCGTTTGGCGACGTCGCCGATGTTCAGGTTCATTCCTTCCTCCAATTCATTCGGCCGCGGCCGGCACAAGCACTTGCTCGGGCCGTGTGCTTTTGTTGTCGTTCTGGGCGAGTGCTGGCGCTACCCAGCGCAGCCGCAATGCGTTGCTCAACACGAACACGCTCGACAAAGCCATGGCGCCCGCCGCCAGCACCGGCGACAGCAAAAGCCCGAAGGCAGGATAGAGCACACCGGCCGCGACGGGGATCAACATGGTGTTATAGCCGAAGGCCCAGAACAGGTTCTGCCGGATGTTGCGCATCGTGCGGCCTGATATGTCGAACGCGTTGACCACGCCAGTGAGGTCGCCGGACATCAGCACCACGTCGGCCGCCTCAATGGCGACGTCTGTGCCGGTGCCGATAGCGATGCCCACATCCGCCGTCGCCAAGGCCGGCGCGTCGTTGATGCCGTCACCGACGAAGGCGAGCTTGCCGCGGTCCCGCAGGGCCTCCAGGGCCGCGACCTTGCCATCGGGCAACACCTCGGCGACGACGATGTCGATCCCCAGTTCGCGCGCGATGGCATCGGCAGTGCCCTGGTTGTCACCGGTGATCATCGCCACGGTGAACCCCAGATCGTGCAGGGCGGCGATGGCCGCCGGGGTCGTCGGTTTGACCGGATCGGAGACGCCGATGACGGCCGCGGCTTGACCGCCGATCGTCGCATAGAGAGGCGTGCGCCCCTTTTGGCCGAGGGCCTCGCCAGCGTCTGCCAGTGCCCCGAGTGCGATACCCTCACGGGCCATCAAGCGATCGGCTCCGACCAGAACGCGCCGGCCGTCGACCGTCGCCTCGACCCCGTAGCCGGTGATCGACGTGAAACCGTCCACTGTCGTCGCGGACAATCCACGCCGTTCGGCGGCGCGGGCGATCGCCTCGGCAATCGGGTGTTCCGACTTCGCCTCGACGGCGGCGACGAGGCCGAGCACATCGGTTTCGTCGAACCCATCCGCGACGACCAGATCGGTCAGCTCCGGACGTCCGGCGGTCAAGGTGCCGGTCTTGTCGACCGCCACCACTTTGGTTTCCTGGAGCATCTGCAACGCATCGCCCTTACGGAACAGCACCCCCATCTCTGCCGCCCGTCCGGTGCCCACCATGATCGACGTGGGCGTGGCCAGACCCATGGCGCACGGGCAGGCGATGATCAGCACGGCGACGCCCGAGACGAGTGCGAAACTAAGCGCCGGGTCGGGGCCAAATATGAGCCAGACCAAAACGGTGAGCGCGGCCACTGCCATAACCGCCGGCACGAACCAGGCGGTGATCTTGTCGACCAAGCCCTGGATCGGCAGCTTCGCGCCTTGGGCCTGTTCCACCATCTGGATGATCTGGGCCAACATGGTATCGGCGCCCACTTTGGTGGCTCTGAAAGTCAGAGCGCCGGTGCCGTTGACCGTGGCACCGACGACATCGGCGCCTTCGGACTTTTCGACCGGAACCGGCTCACCGGTAATCATGCTTTCGTCAACGTAGGACATGCCCGTCTCGACCACCCCGTCGACGGCGATCTTCTCACCCGGGCGCACATGGATCACGTCGCCGACCACGATTTCGTCGATCGGCATCTCGACGATCTCGCCAGAGCGCTCGACCCGTGCGGTCTTTGCCTGAAGGCCAACGAGTTTGCGGATCGCCTCGCCGGTTCTCCCTTTTGCCCGCGCCTCCAGCCAGCGCCCGAGCAGGATCAGAACGACGATGACGGCCGCTGCCTCATAGTAGACATTGGCGGTGCCTTCAGGGAGCAGGCCGGGAGCGAAGGTCGCAACCAACGAGAAAATGTAGGCCGCCGATGTTCCGAGGGCCACCAGCGAATTCATGTCCGGCGCACCCTTGAGGAGCAGCGGGAAGCCTTTTGTGTAGAAGCGCAGGCCCGGGCCAAACAGGACCACGGTGGTGAGCGCAAACTGGATCAGGTGGCTCGTTTGCCGGCCCATCGTTGTCTCGATCCACATGTGCATGGCCGGGATCAGGTGGCTGCCCATTTCCATCACGAACACCGGAAGGGCCAGCACCGCCGCGATCAGCGTCAGCCGCCCCAGCCGGGTGATTTCCGCAGCCTTGCGATCATCTTTGGTCTTGTCCTCGCCTTTCTTCACCCGGGCCGGGTACCCAAGTTTGGTCGCTACTCGCGCAAGCTTGGCAGGCGTTACCGCGCCGACCACGTAGCGAAGAGTCGCGGTTTCGGTGGCAAGGTTCACCGAGGCCTCGATCACGCCGGGTACGGATTTCAGGGCGCGCTCGACCCGGCCGACGCAGGACGCGCAGGTCATGCTTTCGACGTCGAGCGTGACATCAGCGGTCAAAGCGGGGTAGCCGGCCTCGTCGAGAACCTTGGTGACCTGGCCGATGTCGACGTCCGAGGAAAAACCCAGCGTCGCCGACTCGGTGGCCAGGTTCGCGGCCGCGGAGGAAACGCCGGAAACCGCCTTCAATGCTTTTTCCACCCGGCCGACGCAGGACGCGCAGGTCATCCCTTCGACGGCAATGTTCAGCGTTTTCTGATTCGACATGACTGTCTCCGAGGTATGGTTCCAGCCAAGGGAATGCGGGATTCCAGTGGGGGTAAGGTCAAGGGCGCAGTTGCACAATTTTTGGCGTTGACCTTCCCCCTTGGGAACGCCCGAGTGTTTGGCCGGAAACCGATCATAGGAGGCCTGACATGGCGAAATTCAATGTACCCAACATGAGCTGCGGCCATTGCGCGACAGCTATTGAGAATGCGGTCACGACCGCCGACGCAAGCGCGACCCTGCGTTTTGACTTGGAATCTCGCACTGTCGAGATTGCAAGTGGACTGGACGACGCTACGGTCGCCGGGATTCTCGACAAGGAAGGTTACCCGTCCGAGTTGGCGGGATAGAAAACCAAGTGGCCGCGAGACGATGTTGTTGTTTCGCGGCGTGAACGCACGGTCGCACTGTTTCAACGGGGGGCATCCAGACTTGAATCTAGGATCCATCTTGTTCCTGTTCGGTGGCGGTGCGTGCTTCTTGGACTTCGCGCGCGCGTTCCGGCCAGGTCGACTTGATGTAGGCCAAAATGTTCCAAATTTCCTGGTCTTCGAGGATCTCGCCAAACGCTGGCATCCCGCTCTTGAAATCCGCCACGCCGCTCGCCGCAAGCGCTCCTTGCCCGCCGAGTTTCGTGTAGTCGAACAGCAAAGCATCGCCGTGGTGCCATGTGTGCCCAGTTTCGTCGTGGGGCGGAGCGGGCAACGTGCCGTCTTCCTTTGCACTCCGCCAGTTCGGCTCGCCTTCCAGATTCTCCCCATGGCAGGAAGCACAGTTCTCCGCATATAGCGCTGCGCCTGCCTCAACGTCGGCTCCCGCCGATCGTGCCGGAGCTTGAGTGCTGCTCACCGATTGACCGAAATAGACTGCGGCAAAGCTTGCAGCAGCAACGGCCACTAGTGACGCGACTACAAGGTTGGTTTTTCCCATGTTTTTTCGTGCCTTTTTGCCCAATTAGTCGAAACCTTTTCAAATGACTTCAACCCAAGTTGCCATTCCGTCCGCACTGTGGCTGAGCATGTGGCAATGCAGGAGCCAGCGGCCTGGGTTGTCAAAGACACAGACGACCATTCGCTCCTCTCCCGCCTCGACCAAAAGGGTATCACGCAGCGGGCCGTAGCGATCACCCTCGAGCACCTCGCGAAAATGGTGCCCGTGCAGGTGGATCCCGTGGCCAAACGCGGTTTGGTTCGACAGACGGATGTGAGCTGTTTCCCCTTGCCAAAATTGCCCCAAGGGTTCGGCCGGCATTCCCGAAACACCATTGAATGCCCAAGAACCATATCCGCCATGCTCACTGTCGCCAGCGCCGCCTCGCATTGCGAGGTCAATTGTTTGAGAGGGATTGGATGGCGCAGGCAAGTTGCTCGGCGGCAGCGCGGCGATTGGACCCTGATCTGGATTCGGGTTCCTGCCAGCAACGGCGATGTGCGCGAGCTTGGTTCGATTGTCGCCAACAATTCGATCGAAGGAGATTTCGGAGGTGACAAGGCCGATGACGTCAACACGTTGGGCCGGGGCAAGGTGAAGAGACCGCAAAGGCGCCGCCATGTCCAAGGGCATCCCGTCAACGGCGACAATTGCGCCTGCAAGGCCACCCAATTTGATGCGAAAAACCCGATCGATCGCAGCATTCACTAAGCGGAGGCGAACCCGATCACCCAACCGGACGGTGTCTCTCGACAAAAAGACGCGCATCAAGTTGCCAAGGCGCCCTTCCCGGGAGAAGTCGTCCATTTTGGAGAAATCCAGGTCAATCCCGCCCTCGGCCGTTGTCCGGAAATCTGCCAGCATGGCCGTGATATCATGGTCCACTTCGGGCGGGTTGGGCTCCTCCACGATAAGCGGGCCAAACAGGCCGCGCCCGACTTGTTCGTAGGACAGGTAGTGCGAGTGATACCAAAACGTTCCAGCATCGGGCGGCACAAAGCTATAGTTGTAGGTCGCACCAGGGGGCACCACCTCCTGGGTCAGAATCGAGACGCCATCCATCTTGTTGGGCACGCGAACCCCATGCCAATGCACCAACGCCCCATCTTGCAGACCGTTTTCCAGATGGACATTCAGTCTCTCCCCCTGGCGTACCCGGATCTCGGGCCCGGGGATCGATCCATTGAAACCAAGCAATCCGGTCAGATCGCGATTGGCTGAGGGCCAGCGAACCGAGATCGGGGCGGGTCGAAGGGTCAGGTCGGGGCTTGCGGCCGCTCCACTCTGTGGGATCAGCAAGCTGCCGAGGCCGCCGATGATCAACTGCCGGCGGTCAAGTTGCATGGTACAACCCCCCGGGTATGACGCCCAAAACATCCATCGACAATAATTGGGATTGACCTACGCTCCACGCGCGACTCACGGCCCACGGTCCGACATCGAACAGCCGCGCGGCATGCCTGCACGCTTGCCGCAACCGCGCGGGCGGAGGTTTCGGTTTCGATGCCTCGGCAAGAGTAATGCCCCTTCCGATTCTCGGCAGTCGATCGCTGTGAGGGAAGGGGCATCTTCTGAAATAGCACAGCCGATGTCGGTCCGTGCCGGAGGATCAATCCTCGGTACTCCTCGCAGCGTCGACCAGCGCGACCAATTCGGATAGTTCAACGAGCCCCGGCACCAGTTCGTCCCCGATTACGAATGACGGGGTGCCGCTGAAGCCGAGCGATTGCGTCAGGCTCATAGAGGTTTCGATGTGCTCCAGAATCTCCGGCGCTTCCATGTCACGTCGCAGCTGGTTGATATCGATACCGATCTCTTCCGCAATGCGAAGAACGCTTTGCTCTTCGGCACGTCCGTTCATACCCATCAATGCCCAATGGAATTCCTCGTACTTGCCCTGTTCTCGCGCAGCCAAGGCTGCTTTGGCCGCGAAAACGGATCCTTCGCCAAGGATCGGCCATTCGCGGTAAACAAGGCGCACGTTCGAGTCTGCGTCCAGAAGTCCCTGAACCTCGTCCATCGCGCGGCGGCAATAGGGGCAATTGTAGTCAAAGAATTCGACGACCGTCACGTCGCCCTCAGGGTTGCCCAACACTGGTGCGTTTGGATCCTGCTCCAAGAGCATGCGTTGGCTTGTCAAAACATCGGCGCGCGCAATCTCCGCAGCCTGGGCCTGACGTTGTTCAAGAATGGCAACGGCTTCCATTACAATTTCCGGGTTTTCCAGGATCGCTTCGAGGGCCAATGCCTTGATCTTCTGATCGTCCAAGGTGTCAGCACCTGCCGCAAAGGGAATTGCAGCGCTCAGCGCAATGGCAATAAGCCCGTGTTTGATTTTCATTTTCGAGTTCTCCCTGATTTTTTTTATGCAATGTTGATCCAAGTCGCCATGCCGGACGCTGTGTGCGCCAACATATGACAGTGGAAAAGCCACTTGCCTGGTTTGCCCGCGACAAATGCGATTTCACGAGTTTCATCGGCGAAAACCAGAAGTGTGTCCCTGAGCGGGCCCAGAGATCCATCTGCCAAGACCTCGCGGAAATGCATTCCGTGAAGGTGCATCGCGTGGGGAAAGACCGTGTCATTCCGGATGCTGAGACGCGCAGATTCGCCTGAAGATAGGTTCGCAAGCGGTGTGTCCGTCAAACCAACAACGCCGTTGAAGGACCAAAACTGATTGGCCTCGGCCAATTCCCCAAAGCTTTTGAGCTCACCGTCGAGCGTTGCATTGCGAAGACGGCCCATTGCACCACCTTCCATATGCAATTCCAGTCGCCGCGCCGCGTCCAAGCCTGGAACATCCATGTCCGGGTTCGGGGGCAAAGGTTTGGGCGCCCCGCGTCGGACAGTGGCTATAGCGGCTCCCACTTGGAAGGCGGCTTGTGAATATCCGTTCTCTTCATCGACCCGAACCAGATGTGCGGTCTCTCCCTCGACCGCTGTGACATCGACTAAAAGATCGACCCGTTGACCCGGAGCCAGAAGGAAGCCTCCCTCAATCAATTCGGGCGCGTCCAGCGGCATACCATCATGGGCCATGATCCAGCCCTCGAGCCCCGAAAGTCCAAGCTGAAAAATCCGAGCGTTCGACGCATTGACAAGCCGCAACCGCAACCGTTCATTCTGCTTGACCGGAAAACTTGTCTCGTATGTTCCGTTCGTGGCCACGTAGTTCCCGCGGCGCCCTGCGTGGCTCCGGTCATGCGGCGCATCGAAGTCGAGGTCCAGTTGTGCGGTTTCCGGGTCGAGACGCCAATCATCGAGAACAAGCAGCTCGTCGCGGTCGATATCGACCGGTTCGGGCTCTTCGACGACCAAGGCGCCGTAGAGCCCACGGGCGACTTGTTCCATGGAACGGTTGTGGGCGTGATACCAATATGTGCCCGCGTCCTGCGCAACAAAATCGTAGTCGAACGACCCACCGGGAGGCACCGCATCCTGCGTGAGCCCGGCGACCCCGTCCATCGCGTTGTTGAGACGTAGCCCGTGCCAATGCACCGAGCTTGGCTGCGGCAGTTCGTTGACGAACCGCCGCGACACACGTCCGCCCTGGGGAACCCGAATTACCGGCCCCGGCATGATGCCGTCATAGCCCCAAACCTTTGTTTGCGGATATTCGGGCGGTGCCAGTTGCACAGCGGCCGGACGGGCCGTGAGCGTGAGGGCTTCTTGCGCGGCTGCCCGGGCAGTTCCCGGCAAGAAAGTGCCAGCTCCGAGGGCTGCGCCCATTTTCAAAAAGCTGCGTCGCGTTTGTGCCATGACTTGTCCTTTGGCGGGAGGGGGCCGGGGCTCCCTCCCTGTTTTACTTAGCTTTCGCTTTCCCATTGGAATTGCCCGACCATTCCGGATTCACGGTGTCCGGGCACATTGCAGGCCATACCCACTTCGGCGACGTTGTCCGGGAATTTCCAGATGACCTCGGCGCGATCTCCCGGCTCCAGCAGAACGGCATTGGGATCGGAATGCATCATGCCCATTTCGCGCATCTTTGCGTGATCGATACTGTCATAGTCGATCATGCCTTCGTCCATCATTCGGTTCATTTCGCCGGCGTGAGATTCCCAGGTTTGTGAGGTGCCCAGGTTGAATTCGTGCACCGCCTCGCCCTCATTGATGACAACGAAACGGATGGTCTCACCAGGTTCCACCGTGATGTCGGACGGCTCGAAGTACATCTCGCCCATTCGCACCTCGATAGTGCGTGAAACGTTCTCGTCTCCACCCGGGGACCCGAACGTCGCAGCGTCGCCGTGACCGGGGCTGCCAAGCGCCGTCGTTGAGGTGATCGCAACGATGGCTGCGGCTACAACTGCGGTTTGTGTCATTCTGTTCTGCATAATTCTATTCCAATCTTTCGTTTCAAGTTTGCTTGATCCGGCCTTGAGGCACGCCGGATCTGCGCGGAGGTGGCTTGGCCGGAGACGTTGCCCGACCTTTGCTCACCAGATTGGAGATACGGACAACCGAACCGACGAAATCGTGGGGCCTGGGTGGCGACGGCGCGAGAAGGAATGCCCCAACGGTCAGGCAATCCAAGCCGGGATGGCATTCGTCAATCTGACGATCATCAACTGGGTCGTGACTGGCACCGTCCGAATGACCGTAGTCAGAGGCCTGATGCTCAATTTCAAACGAATGCGCCTGCAATTCACCGGGGATGCCCGCCACCGCAACCAATGCGCCAAATAGGACCGCGCAGATCAGTCGAAACTCTGCACCGACATTTGCGAGCAGCATCAATTGATCCCGTTTTCACGTTGCAGTTCGCGAACGTATCGCGCAATGTACTGCACGTCGCCCCGGGTAAGGTCGGGAACGGGAGGCATATTGCCAAACCGCCAATGGTGCGCGGTCACACCAGTTAGCGCCGCCCTTTGGAATGCCTCATCTGAATGGTGGCCAGGTTCATAGGTTTTGTGCACAAGTGGCGGGCCAAATTCGTTTCGGCCGGCCGCATTCGCGCCGTGGCAAGCCGCACATTTGGCTTCAAATATGCGTTTTCCGACGACAGCCTCTCCCGACAATTCAGGCGGGAGCGCCACATTGGCAATAGGATCGCCTTTGGCAATATCACTCGTGTCGGGTGGTGCCATCGAGTGTCCCGGGTTGGCGGGAGCCGGCTGTAGTAGCTGCCAGCCAGCAACCGCAATTCCAGCCAGAAACACACCGCCGACGAATAGTTCCCATTTGCTCATCTCATTGCCTCAAATCTTGCCAGGAACAGCCTGGTCATATCAGCCGGACCTGAGTGCCCACCGGAGCACGGTCATAGACTTCTTCGATTTGCTCGTTGTAGAGACCAATGCACCCGTTTGAAGAGCGCCGCCCGATCTTGCGCGTATCTTGGGTTCCGTGGATCCGATAGTATTGCCATGACAGATAAAGCGCGCGCGTCCCGAGGGGATTGGCGGGATCGCCACCTTTGATGTACGCAGGCCATTCCGGATTGCGCTCCCGCATCGACGGGGTTGGTGCCCAACCGGGGTTTTCACGCTTCTCGACAACTTCGGTATACCCACGACGGGTGAGTTCGTCTGTCAGCGGAACCGAGGTCGGGTAGAGCCGCATTTCGCCATCAGACGTCCAGTGTTGGAGAACCTTGGTATTGGTATCTGAAAGCAGGATTCCTTTGCCGAGGCGGTCAAAGTGATCACGCCAATCATGGATCACGAAGGACGAGATGTTCCGCCTTACCGTGGGCTCCTCGATGTTGGCAGGGATCTCCTGTGCGCGCAGGATTGACGGTGTCGCCAGAAGGCTCGCCGTTCCAAAAATCATCGTTCGCCTGTCGAGCTTCCTTTGGCTTTTCATCCTGCCTCTCCATGGTTCGCGCGGTATGGATCTTCGGACCGTATTTCACCGGATTGGCCTCTGGCATCAACGGTTTGGGGGTGTGAGAATTGTATCAATATGTATCCTTGACCTTTGAGCGCATGGGGTGCGCACATGGCCTCACCGCTAAAAAAATGAGGTGGCCATGTTCAGGGGCGCCATGGTTTCGGCTGCTTTTTCATTCTTCCTCTTCTTTGTCGGCCTGGGGAACTGGGTGGTCGGGGAAGCGGTCGCCGAAAGGTCTGAAGCCTTCTCCTCAACGGCCGTAACCGCCAGACTGATTTCTGCACAGGATGGGGTGCCCTTGGGCGCGGAAACGCTTTCCGCCGGGCTTGAACTTGATCTTGCGGAAGGCTGGAAGACCTATTGGCGATCTCCGGGCGAGGTTGGAACTCCACCACGGATTGATTGGACGGGCTCAACCAATGTTGAAAGCGTCGAGATGCTCTGGCCGGCGCCCGAGAGATTCACCGCGTTTGGGATCGAGAATTTTGGCTATCACGACGAGGTCTTGCTGCCCCTTCAGGTTCAGCTTTCAAGGCCCGGAGAGCCGGCTGTTCTTCAAGCAAAAGTCGACCTTTTGACATGTGCGGCGGTCTGCGTTCCACAAACTTTCGACCTTACGCTCTCGCTCGCCACTGGCTCGGGCATCGACACGGTTTCAGCGTCGAAGATCGGCACATTTCTAGCACGCGTGCCCGTTGAAGATGAACGGGCGCCAATCACATCGGCCCGGGCCTTCATCGATCCAAACCGCCAATCCCTGACACTCGATCTGACAGGTTCCGCGGCGTTCAATACGCCCGATGTCTTTGCCGAAATTGGCGAATTCATAGCTTTGGGCAAGCCTGACATCCGCCTTGGAAACAATGGCCGCAGGCTTTGGGCACGTATTCCAATTCTCACGGCAGGACAGGAGTTGTTGAGCGACCCAGTCGTGACCGTAACCGACGGGAACGCACGGGCATTCACCGTTACTCCAATTCGGCACACAAAGCCCCCGAAACCGCCGTTCACGCTTGACTTGCTAGCCCCGGGGATTGCTCAACTGGCTTGGATCGCGGTCACGGCGTTTTTGGGCGGGATGATCCTAAACGTGATGCCATGCGTCCTGCCCGTATTGTCGATCAAGCTGTCGTCGGCACTCAAGACGCAAGGACGTGAACGGAGGGTTGTGCGCACAGGGTTTCTCGCCGCTGCCGCGGGTGTCATGGTTTTCGTGTGGTCATTGGCGGCCATCCTGTTTCTGCTCCAACAGTTCGGTGTCGCCGTCGGATGGGGCATCCAGTTTCAGAACCCTGCCTTCCTTGCACTGCTGTTCCTTGCGCTCGCGGTTTTTGCCGCCAATCTATTTGGCTTGTTTGAAATCTCGATACCGTCTGCTTGGCAATCGCGATTGGCGGGAAGGAATGGTGGGTCCGGCTACGGCGCGGACTTTGCAACCGGGCTTTTCGGGGCCGTCCTCGCCACGCCGTGTTCAGCACCATTCTTGGGCACCGCAATTGCTTTCGCCCTGGCAGGGCGCGGGGTAGACATCCTGATCGTTTTCTCTGCGCTCGGTCTTGGTTTGGCGATGCCCTATCTGCTTGTCGCGGCAATGCCCGGGATAATCACCGCTCTGCCCAAACCGGGGCGTTGGATGATCGGACTGAAATTGTTCCTCGGCTTCTTGCTCTTCGGGACAGCACTATGGATCCTTTGGGTTCTGGTTGGTGTTGCGGGTCCGTTGGCGACAATGGTGGTCGGCGTCCTGGCAGTCTTACTTATCGTGATATTGACCCGACCTGTTTTGTCTCCGGCGCCTCGCAGGACTGTGGCGGTCGTGCTGGCCGTTTTGCCGATCATTTCAGCCGGGTTTCTAGCGCAGGAAGCGCCGGCTTCGGCCAACGCTCCGGGGGACCGGATTTCCTGGACCACATTCGATCGTGGCGATATTGCCCGGCGTGTTTCCCGCGGTGAATTGATCTTCCTTGACGTGACCGCCGACTGGTGCCTCACCTGCAAAGCCAACAAGGCACTTGTTCTGGAGCGCGACCCTGTCCTGGCAGTCCTCAGCGGTGACGAAGTCACAGCAATGCAAGCTGATTGGACACGCCCCGACGAGCGCATATCTCGCTTCCTCGAGGCGAATAACCGCTACGGGATACCGTTCAACGCCGTGTATGGACCTGGCGCTCCCGATGGTATCGTGCTGTCAGAAATCCTGTCTTCTGCAGAGGTTCTTGCGGCTCTGGAGTCTGCGCGCGTAAATGCGATCCGGTCTGGTGCCGGACTGCTCCAGGATTGAAAGCGGCTGCCCGGGTTTTTTTCTTGGGCCCAAATTCAAACGTCGACACGAGCGGCGGAAATCCTGCGCGACAGGGCTACTCATTCGGTCGGATAGAGAACGACACGCGTTTCCGTAGGAACCCGGTCGTACAGATCTATCAGTTGATCGTTCACCAAACGGGCACAGCCGTTCGACACTCGTTTCGCAATGGTTGAGGCATCGTTTGTCCCATGAATGCGAAGATAGGTGTCTCCACGACCGGGTTGGAACAGATAGAGCGCCCTGGAACCCAGCGGATTGTGGAGCCCACCGGATACGCCATTCGCGAACTGCTTGTAGTGGTGAGGCTCGCGGCTGATCATGGCCGGTGTAGGACGCCAACTCGGCCACTCGCGTTTTGCGCCAACGAAAAACTCACCGGCCTCATAAAGACCCGGACGGCCGATTCCTACAGTGTACCTGATCGCCTTTTGTTGAGGTAACGTCCAAAATAGTGCGAAGAGTGCAGGATCAACGTGGATTTCGTATGGCTCCAATTCGACATCCAACTTCACCTCGCGTGGCAAGTATTCTTCCGGAAGATCGTATTCAGGAATGCGAGCATCCCAGCCTGGCGTGTGCGCCAGCACAGGGCCGGTCGCTACTGCCGCGCCCAAAGCCAGCCCGGTTCCAAGGAATTCGCGTCGCTTCATAAATCACTCCTTCAACTCTGTAAGTGCCTCGTCGATAATACGCCTCCGCGGATCATCCGCGGGCTCAGTCGAGAGCAAGTGGTTTGCCCGCTCATAGGCCGAAATGGCCTGTGCTTTTTCCCCGAGGACTGTGTAAGCGTTTGCAAGCCGCAGCCAGCCGTCAAGGTCATCAGGGTCTTCTGCAAGTCGGCTCGCCAGTCGGTTCACCATTGACCGAATGAATTCCCCTCGATCCTCAGCGGTCATCTCTCCGGCGGCCGCGACATCCTTGGCCGAGGGGCCCGGGCCGACCGAAACCATCGGCGCAAAATCCGAGAGCCCAATCGGGTCCCGCCCGATTTGCGTACCTATCCGATTTGCCTGCACCACGAAGGATTCCATCCACGGCGCAAAGCCGTCGCTTGTATTCAGACGGTTGATCAAGAGCGCGTGCGCTCGCGCCTCCTCTCCGCCCTGCGCCAATGCGATTGCCTTGTAGAAGACGCCCGCGGGGTTTGTGGGATCAAGTTCAATCGCCCTGTCTGCTGCCACTTCAGCCTTGGGTGTAACAACCCCCTGCTCGGCACTGATCAGGGCCTCTGCCAGCATCGAAAACGCCGTAGATGTCGCGCTCTCGCGTTGAGCGATGATCTCGAAGGCCGCGACTGCCTCAGTATAGCGCCCCATTCGGTAGTAGGCCTGTCCCAGCAGCATCCACCCCTCGGAAGCGCCGCCGTCAGGCTCCGACGTGAGCCGCGTATAGAGTGTGTCTGTCAACTCCTCCACACGCCGTTCTTCGGCACGCTCGGCCTGGCGGTCGGCAAATGCCAAGCTTGAAATCTCGGGAGACCCCATGAAGGCATAGTAGCCGAATGCTACGACAAGGACGAAGGCTGCGGCGAACCAGATACTGGTGCTTGAGTCTGCTTTCACAGCGCGATGATTGGGATCGGCGCGGCGCGCAAACGCCAGAATTCGCCGCTTGATTTCGAGCCTCGCCGCAGAGGCCTCATTCTCAGAAATCATTCCGCGCTCGAAATCGCGCCCTACTTCTTCCAGCTGGTCCATCAAGACTGCAGGGGTGGTATCCATAGCCGCCTGCGGCGCGGCGCCTCGCCAGAAAAGCGGCAAGACTACGAAGCCGACGGTCATAAGTGCCAATGCACCCATCCAAACGAAGATCATGCGTTATCTCCCGCCTTTTGTGATTCGACATAACGCGCGAGCTGCCGCTCTTCGAGCTCACTCAAAGCTTCAGGTTTGGCCTTTTTCGGCCGGGGCCTAAGGGTGAGCGCGCCAATTCCAAAGGCGATCACGACCATTGCTGGCGGGGCGATCCAGAGCACATAGGTCTTCTTGTTTAGCGGAGGTTTCAGAAGGACATAGTCGCCGTAGCGCGCTTGAACAAAGGCCATCGTCTCCACGTTGCTGTCGCCAGCCACGAGGCGTTCACGCACCAGCAAACGCAAGTCTCGCGCGACACCGGCGTTGGAGCTGTCGATGTCCTGGTTCAGGCAAACAACACAGCGCAGGCCTTTCGAGATTTCGCGTGCCCGAGCCTCCAGTACGGGGTCGTCGAGCATTTCGTCCGGTTCGACCGCAAGGGCGACGGTTGGGTGATTGAGGGCCAGTATCAGGGCGAGTTTCTTGAGCATCACAACGCCTCCCTTTTCAACGCCCCAGCTTGCACCAGCGCTTCTCGGAACTTGCCAATAGCGACGTCGCCTACGACCGGCCCAACGTATCGGTAGAGTACCGTTCCATCCCCGCCGATAATGAATGTCTCTGGTACGCCGGAAATGCCCCATTCGATCCCCGCGCGACCTGAATAGTCCGAGCCAATCTTTTCGTACGGGTTTCCGAGGTCCTCGAGCCAACGCGCCGCATCCTCGGGCTTGTCCTTGTAGTTGATGCCGAACAGACGGATCCCATCTCGCTCTACCAGGCTCGTCAAAACCGCGTGCTCGGCTCGGCATGGCACACACCACGACGCGAAAATGTTCACGACGACGGGTGTTTCGTTGCCGGCAAGATCGGCGCGCGACATGCCAGGGACAGCGACGCCATCTACCGGCGGCAGTTCAAACAGGGGCACAGGTTGAGAAATCAGGACGGACGGAATCTCGTTCGGGTCTCTGTCGGGGTTCAGTCCCCACAAAAAGAAGCCACCGAAGATGAGAGCGACGACCAGCGGTAGGAACGCAATTGATCTTTTCATGGTTTACTCCGCCGGTGCCGTCACTGTTGACCGCGTGCGGGTTCGACGCGGGGCGCCAACCCGGAGTCTTCGATCGGACAGCGACAGAGCGGCGCCGACAATCAAGAACGCAGAGCCAAGCCAAATGAAGTTGACAAGAGGCTCGTACAGGATGCGCAGGGTCCAATTGCCGCTCAACTCCGCCTCTTCCGAGGCCGGCTCGGCAATCGATGTATAAAGGTCCCCTGCCAGCGTCGAGCGGATCGCGCTTTCCGTCGTGGAGCTTTCGGCTATCGGGTAGTACCGCCGCTCCGGGAAAAGCGTAGTTACGGGCTGGCCCCCACGAAACACTTCCAAGGTGCCGCGGTCAGCGATGTAATTAGGGCCACGGACCCGCTCCACGCCTTGGAACGCGACCTCGAACCCTGAGATCTCGACAATTGCCCCGGGCGCTACAAACACGACCTGTTCGGATTTCCATGCACTGGAGCCCGTGAAGCCGAAGATTGCCAAGGCCAAACCGGCGTGGGCCAAAGTCATGCCGTGCGCTGCACGCGGAAGGTTGCGCGCCCGGCGTATGGCCTCGACAAAAGGCACGTCAAACAAGCGGATGCGCATCGCCCATTCCCGCAATGTGGCAAGCAGGAGCCATGTGGCCAGGAGGATCGTGACATAGGCCAAGACCGGCCCGCCGTTTTGCAGATACCAGACGAAAAGGGTCGCCAGGACAGACAAGACGAACACAAACCGCACCCGTTGCAGAACCCCATAGAGATCCGCGCGCTTCCAGCTCAGGAACGGTCCCGCACCCATGACAAGAACAAGCGGCAGCATCATCGGTACGAATGACGCATTGAAGAACGGAGCGCCGACAGAGATTTTCTCGCCGGTCACTGCCTCGAGAAACAACGGATAGAGCGTGCCGAACAAAACCGTCCCTGTCGCGGCACCCAGGATCAAGTTGTTTACTAGGAGGCCGGCCTCACGGCTGATAGGTTTAAATGCCCCGCCCGGTTCCATCATCGGAGCGCGCCACGCGTAGAGAGCCAGCGAACCCCCGATCGACAGCGCCAACAAAAACAGGATGTAGAGCCCTCGTTCGGGATCGACAGCAAAAGCGTGTACGGAAGTGAGAAGCCCGGACCGCACGATGAATGTTCCAAGAAGCGACAGCGAAAAGGTCAGGATGGCCAGCAGGATCGTCCAGCTTTTGAACGCGTCGCGCTTTTCCGTCACGATGGCGGAATGCAGCAGGGCGGTGCCCAGAAGCCACGGCATGAAGCTGACATTTTCGACCGGGTCCCAGAACCACCAGCCTCCCCAGCCAAGTTCGTAATACGCCCACCACGACCCCAACACGATGCCCCCGGTGAGGAACATCCAGGCGGCCAGGGTCCAAGGACGAACCCACCGTGCCCAGGCGGCGTCGATCCGACCTTCCAGCAACGCGGCCACTGCGAAAGAGAACACGATCGAGAATCCGACATAGCCAAGATAGAGAAACGGCGGATGCAAGGCGAGACCCACATCCTGCAAAAGCGGGTTCAGGTCATTGCCATCGGAAGGCGGCGGGAAAACGCGTTCGAATGGATTTGATGTCAGCAACATGAATGACAGGAAACCGGTGCTGATCCAGGCTTGCACCGCCAGCGTACGCGCCTTCAACGACTCCGGAATGTTTGAGCCGAACACAGACACCGCCGCGCCAAAAATCGTGAGGATCAAAACCCACAAGAGCAATGACCCCTCGTGGCTCCCCCAAGTGCCGGCAATCTTGAACAACAGCGGTTTGAGGGAGTGCGAATTCGCCGCGACGTTCACCACGGTGAAATCGCTGACGACAAAACTGCGCATCAATGCTCCGAAAGCGACGCTGACCAGTATGAGTTGGCCAATCGAAGTTGCGCGCGCGGACCGCATCCACAGCAACTTGCCTTGATTGGCGCCCAGAACGGGAAACACGCTTTGCACCAAGGCCAAGGCAAAAGCCAACGCCAAGGCGAAGTGCCCAATCTCAGGGGTCATGTCAGAATCCTATCAATTTCTGCAAGCGGCGGCCGCTCCCACCCGCTTGGGTGGACGCGGTCTTGCCGGTTCAGTTTTCGAGAGCCGCTTTGCGTTTGTGGAACTCATCTTCGTCAAGTTCTCCATTGGCAAAGCGAGTTTTCAGAATGTCCAAGGGGGTCGCAGATTTGCCTTGGCTCGTGTTTTGAGCGCCAAACCAACGCACGGCGACCACGATCAGGGCAATGACCACACCCCAGAATACCAACATCATGAGACCGCCAAACATTCCGTATCCTCCTCCCCACGCCATGTGGCCGAATCCGCTGTCCCAAGTGTTCACGGGTTCCGCCAAGACCACGTTTGCAGCGACGCCGGCGGCGAAGGATGTTCCAATGAACGTTGCGGCATTTCGTAGTCTCATATGAGCCTCCTTACTTCGGTGTGTTTTCCGCAAATGGGATAGCAATCGTTGCGCGAAGCCCCCCTGAGTCGCGGTTTGAAAGTGCAATGTCCCCACCGTGCGCACGTATGATTGTTCGCGCGATGGACAGTCCGAGCCCGTGACCACCAGTTTCCATTGAGCGGGATTGCTCCAACCGGAAAAATGGATCAAAAACTCGCTGGAGCTCCGCCGTTGGAATGCCCGGGCCATCATCGTCAATAGTGATGATAAATTCATGGTCTGTGGCGCTGTGGCCAACGCGGGCGTTGCCACCGTAGCGGACAGCATTTTCGATCACGTTTCTCAGTGCCCGCCGCAACGCGTGTGGGCGGATGCGGGCCCTAACGGACGGGCCGCCATCAAGCTCAAACGGTGTCAACATGTCTGTGCGTAGCGTATCGAGGAAGGCGCCTACGTCGACGACCTCGGGCTCCTCGGAACCCGCAAGACCTTTGGCAAACTCCAAGGTCGCCTCGACCATGGTCTGCATTTCCTCGACAGAAGTGACGAGGCTTTCACGGGTTTCCTCGTCATCGACCATTTCCGCCCGAACGCGCATAGCGGTGAGAGGCGAGCGCAGGTCGTGGCCCAAGGCTGCCAACAGGCGAGTCCGATCTGCGACGAAGCGCGACAGGCGATCCTGCATGCGGTTGAAGGTTGAGGTCAGGTCGCGCACCTCGGTCGGACCGGCCATAGGCAGGTTGGCAACATCCTCGCCGCGCCCCAACCGGTCGGCCGCACTCACAAGGCGCCGCAGCGGCCCGGTCAGACGGGTCATCATGAACCAGAAAACGACGCCCAGAATCACTGCTGCGGATACTGCAAACGTGAGCATCGAATAGATCGGCCATTGTATCGGCGGGCGTTCGAAGCGCGTTCCGACATTCAGCCAACGGCCACCTGACATTGCGATCGACAGGTTCATTTCGACCGCCGAGAGCTCGCCGCGCATCATCGCAACATGCATTTCCGCCATTTCGTTTGAAAGGTGCGGCAGCGGCAGGATCTGTCCTTCGATCTCGTGCAGTTCCACACGAATGTCCCGGCTATAGGTGTCATCTAGGAGAGCTCGAATACGCCCCTCAACCAAACCGCCATCCGAATGATCCGAGTGACGGACAGCGGGCTCGGCGGCCAGGTCAAATCGCACAAGGGGGGAATTGGCGGCGCGCAAGATCGAGCCATGCAAGTCCGTTGGAGCTTCTTCGATCAGACGGGCCACGTTCGCCGCACGCCCAGCTGCTTCAAACCCCAGGGCCGCCCTGACGGCCAGACTGCGCTCGTCGGCGAATAGGAAAAGACTGATCACTTGCGCGACGGTCAATGCCGCGATCACGAGCAGAATGAGTTGAACCCGCAGCGACTGAAGCCCCCTGAGTTTCATCCAATGACCTCAACGTCAGCGGAGAGGCAATACCCACCGTTGCGGATTGTCTTGATGATTTTGGGGCGCAATACATCGGGCTCAATCTTCCGCCGCAGCCGGCTGATTTGATTGTCGATTGTTCGGTCCAGCGGGCCTGCGGCCCTGCCGGCGGCAAGATCGAGCAATTGATCACGACTGAGCACGACACGCGCGCGCTCGAGTAACACGGTTAAAAGCTTGAAATCCGAGCTGGTCAGCGTGGTCTCATTGCCGTCACCGTCCACGAGAGCTTGCCGATCTACGTCCAAGGTCAAATTGGCGAAACGAACCTTCTTGCCTGCAAAGCTTCCGGCAACTGTCTTTATTTGCGGGGTCCGGCGCAACACCGCCTTTATCCTGGCAAGGAGCTCGCGCGGATTGAAGGGTTTCGCGACGTAGTCATCGGCACCAATCTCCAGCCCGACTATCCGATCGGTCTCTTCCCCCAATGCGGTCAAAAGGATAATCGGGATCGTTCTGTCGCGTGAAATCCTCTGGCAGACCGATAACCCGCTTTCGCCGGGCATCATCACGTCTAACACGATCAAATCGAAATGGCCTTTGGCCAGTTTCGCGTCCATATCCAGCGCGTCTTTGGCCGAAGTCGCACGCATACCGTTCTTTTCCAGAAATCGGGCCACGCTGTCTCGGATCTGCTGATGATCGTCGACGACCAATATGTGGGGCGGTTTGGACATGTTTTCTTTGTAAGTCATCTACTTCGCATCGGTCAGGGCAATTTTTGTCACCAAATGTATCAAGCTCGCGGCGCTGCGACAGAGCGATACAATCTCTTTGGTGCACTCTCGCAGATTTCGGATTTTCATTCAGTGGAGAAAAACACCTCAACAAATGGAGAGCCAAGAATGTCAAATCTCGTCAAATCCACGCTGGTGATCGCCTTTGCCGTCGCCACCGGGGGCGCAGCGCTGGCGGATACCGAACATCACGAAGAGGCGGAACCAAATGGCGGTGGAGTCAATACGGAAGCTCTTGGACCGATGGGCGATGGGCCAGGGGTACCCGGCATGATGGCCCAAAACGGAATGATGGGCCAAGCCGGTATGATGGGCGCAGCGGGCATGATGAAAGGCGGCCACCATCAGATGATGCACAACATGATGCCAATGATGATGCAGATGCACGGAGGCATGATGCCGGGCGGTATGGCTCAGATGCGCCCGCACGGCGGCAGGGCCGATCGAATGGGCATGATGGATCAAGACATGATGTCGATGATGCGAGGGTCGATGATGGGTCGCTTCGACGCCGACGCGGATGGCGATGGCTTGGTGTCGGAAGACGAAGCACATGGGAAGCTGCAGGCGATGCACGCGGATGCCGACGCTAACGGGGATGGCGCTCTCTCACTTGAGGAATTCAGCGGCCTTCACGAAGAAATGACCCGTATGTTGATGGTCGACCGTTTCCAGCATCTGGACGCCGATGGCGATGGAATGGTGACGGCCGGAGAAATGACCGCTCCAGCAGATCGTATGAGCGCGCCTCCCCTCGCCACGCCGGGAATGGGTGACGACGGCGATATGGGCATGCCAGAAAACTGAGATGCCGATTGGGCGAGCGCCACAGCGGCCTCGCCCTGCGCCCCGACCGGCTCCCTAACTCCCTGACTCCCCGAAGCCGGTCGGGGCAAAACCCGGGTGACTTCACCCCGGTTGGTTCCGATTGACCTCATTCAAGGATAAAACATGGCTCTCTCTCGTCGCGCATTTCTGGCCGCAGCGGTCGCGCTTGCCATCCAAACCGGCGCCACCTCGGCCCTGGCCAAAAGTCACGATATCTGGACCGCATCCGAGGCTTTCGATGCCTTGCTGCAAGATCAGATCCGGCTGCTAGACATACGCACCCCCGAAGAGTGGCGTGAGACCGGTGTCGCGCAAGGAGCGTGGCCCCTGAACCTGTACGAGCAAGGTTTCCCCGAGCGTCTGCTCCTTGCGAGAGATTTGGCAGAAGGCCGTCCGGTCGCGTTGATCTGCAGGACAGGCAATCGCTCGGGCAGAGTAATGAACAGCTTGCGCGCCTCAGGTTACAGCAACTTCCTCGACATCTCGGAAGGCATGATCGGCTCCGGCGCTGGGCCGGGTTGGATCAAAACGGGCTTGCCGATTGTATCGGCCGAGGAGGCCATATCAACGCTGCCGTCAGCTTTGAGCATTTAACGGAGAAATCGTTTGAAACGTCGTACTTTCATCAGTGGTGTCGTCGCGGGCACATTTGCCGCGGCTTCTGGATCGCGATCAATAGCTCAGTCTTCTGCCAAGCCTCTCGGGATGCCTCCGCTGCTGGACGCAACAACATCGGGGCACTTTCAGTTGGAGGCACTGAAAGGACGAACCGCGTTCTTCGAGTCATCGAACACCGAAACCTGGGGCTTCAATCAGCCATTCCTCGGACCGACCCTACGCGTAGCAACCGGTCAGTCGACCAAGGCCGATGTCCGGAATTCGCTGGATGAACCGATCACAGTGCATTGGCACGGGCTGCTAGTGCCGGGGGACGTCGACGGTGGCCCGCATCAGCGCATTGCACCCGGAGGCGTATGGTCGCCGGAGCTGCCCATAAGCCAACCCGCCGCAACTGTCTGGTATCATTCTCACGCCCATGGCGCGACCGCGCGTCAGGTCCAGATGGGCCTAGCCGGAGTGATGCAAGTTGCCGATGGCCAGGATGACGCGCGCGGACTGCCCTCCAACTACGGCATCGACGATCTGACATTGGTACTGCAGGACCGCCGCTTCACCCGCCGAGGCACAATTGACCTGTCCCTGTCCATGCCAGATCGAATGATGGGGTTTCTGGGCGACACGATCCTTGTGAACGGTCAGATCGGCACTACGGCCGTCGTTCCGAAAGGCTTGGTCCGTCTTCGCCTTCTGAACGGGTCAAACGCACGGATCTATGATTTGGCCCTGTCGGACGGACGGCCGATGCACCTTGTCGCAACAGACGGCGGGTATCTCGACCGGCCGATCGAGCTCTCGGCACTTCGGATCGCACCCGGAGAACGGTACGAAATCCTCGTCGATTTCTCGAACGGGAGCGGCGTGGAGCTAACGTCCGGTCAGAACCCCAACATGATGATGGGTGGAATGATGGGCGGAGGCAATTCGCGAGGCGGGCGGTTCTCGGTTCTGCCATTCACCCCTGACAGCTCGATACCTGCCCAAATCAAGAACTTGCCAACCGACCTGGGCGGAAGCCGCCCAACCGGTGATGCCAACCAGGCGTCGGTGCGGCGTCTCTCGCTGGACATGCCAATGGGCATGGGAATGATGCGCGGTGGGTCAGGCCGACAATTCTCGATCAGCGGTTCCTCATTCGCCATGGACAGGATCAATTTCGGCGTGACTCAAGGTGACGTGGAGCGCTGGACGGTGAGCGCCAACATGATGATGCACCCGTTTCACATCCACGGCGTCACCTTTCAGATCCTGTCGGAAAATGGGCGTGCGCCTCAACTTCAAAACACCGGGTGGAAGGACACGGTACTCGTCAACGGATCGGTGGATCTGTTGGCCCGGTTCGATCAACCCGCCCCAGCCGACGCGCCGTACATGTACCACTGCCACATCCTCGAGCACGAAGATGGCGGGATGATGGGGCAGTTCACAGTTGGCTGACGCAACGCGCCCGAAAGCGGGCGCGCTATGTCCGAATGGAGGATGTCTCGGATGCGAACCTGGGATGCAATAAGAACAGGAGCGCCGATAACGGCGCTACTTGGCCTTGTTGGCCTTATCGGACTGACGTCGCGGTTCTTTCCAATTCTTAAAGATTTGGACATGGATACCGTCGCGTCTGCCGTGGAAGGGCTCGGGATCATCGGCCCCTTGGCTGTCATTGCATTCATGATCATTGCCATTGTCGCAAGCCCCATACCGAGCGCGCCCATCGCCCTGGCGGCTGGTGCTGCCTACGGGCACGTCGCCGGCACGATCTATGTCGTCATAGGTGCGGAACTCGGAGCACTGTTCGCCTTTGTGATTGCGCGTTTTCTGGGCAGACGAACCGTAGAACGGTTCCTTGGCACCCGACTGAATACGGGTCTCCTTGGCTCACAAAATGCGTTGACCCTCACAGTGTTCGTCAGCCGCCTCCTGCCGTTCATCTCCTTTGACGCCATGAGCTACGTTGCCGGGTTGAGCCAACTAAATATGTGGCGGTTCCTTCTGGCGACTTTGGCCGGCATCATTCCGGTCAGCTTTTCCTTGGCGTATCTGGGAGCCGGCGCAGCGTCGGCCCAGCTCTCTCAGGCTGCGTGGGTAGTCGTTGGCCTCGGTCTCATCACTGCTTCGCCGATCCTGCTGCTCGCGCTATTCGGCCCGTCGCCCGGCACGCGCAATCTCAATGCGGGCCTCTTGTCGGAAGGTCAGCAATGATTTCAGCGGCCATTCCATTCCCCGATGTTTCGCCCGAAATCTTCACGGTACAGGTGGGGTCACTGAGCCTGCCACTGAGGTGGTATTCGGTCGCCTATATTGCGGGGTTGCTGCTTGGCTGGCGGCTTTGTGCCCGCATAATCCGGCGGCCATTGCTTTGGCCGGATAGCACCTCGCCAATTTCATCGCAGCAGCTGGAGAACTTGTTCACTTGGATAATTCTTGGCGTCGTGCTGGGCGGACGGCTTGGTTTCGTGGTCTTCTATCAGCCGGAATATTACCTGTCCCGCCCGGTGGAGATCTTGAAGATCTGGCAAGGAGGAATGTCCTTCCATGGCGGATTTCTGGGCGTCTCAGTGGCTGTTTTGCTTTTCACCCTCCGAAACCGGCTTTCGGTTCTTGGCGTGGCTGACCTTTTGGCCATTGCGGCTCCAATCGGCCTCTTGCTGGGACGCTTTGCGAATTTTCTGAACGCTGAACTGTGGGGACGGCCGACAGCTCTCCCATGGGGTGTGATCTTTCCTGGTGAGGCCGCCCAGTCGTGTCTCGGGGAAGACGAATTGTGCGCCCGCCACCCTTCTCAACTCTACGAAGCTGGTCTGGAGGGGCTGGTCCTTGGCGCGATCCTACTGACACTCGCATTGCGCCGGGGTTGGCTGCAAAGCCCAGGTGCGGTCACCGGGGTGTTTCTCGCTGGCTACGGGTTTGCGCGCGGCATGGTCGAGTTTCTGCGCCAGCCTGATGCGCAATTCGTGACCGATTCCAACCCGATTGGCCACGCACTGCATTTTGGCAGCTGGGGGCTGACCATGGGACAAATCCTTTCCCTGCCAATGATCGTGATCGGTTGCATTTTGATCTTGTGGGCGCGTTCGGGTCGCAACGGCAGCGTCACAAATGAACTCCCCGGAAACGCTTGACCCTACTCCCACTGGAACCCCCACACCCTCCGCATACGACTGGAGAATCTGATGTCCTCAAGAACGAAAATCCAAAAACACCAACATGGCAATCTCGATGTGCGACCGCATGACAAGGATGCCTCGAAAGGCATCGCGACGGACCCAGTTTGCGGAATGTCGGTGAACGTATCGCCGGAAACACTCCGCGAGGAACTCGAGGGGGAAGAGTATTTTTTCTGTTCTGACCGTTGTCTTGCTCAATTCAAGACCGACCCTTGGCTGTACGCCTGGAGCGGAGGGGCGGATGGGCACATGCATGAGGGAGCGCCCGCGCCGGCACCTTCCATTTCCGGGGGGCTGACCCAATGGACTTGCCCCATGCATCCCGAAATCCTGAAGGATGAACCCGGGGCGTGCCCAATTTGCGGCATGGCGCTGGAACCGCTTGTGCCGACAGACGAGCAAAACGGCGAGTTGACAGATTTTTCGCGCCGAATGTGGATCAGTTCAGTTGCTGCGGTTCCCTTGGTAGTTCTCACGATGGGCGAACTCGTTGGAATTCCGGTACGCGACTGGATCGGACAAAAAACCGCAACCTACTTGGAGTTCCTGATCGCGACTCCGATCATCCTTTGGGCGGCTCTACCATTCTTTGTCAGGGGTATCGCATCCGTTCAAAACCGGTCACCAAACATGTGGACACTGATCGCGTTGGGCGTTGCGGCGGCCTATGTCTATTCGCTGTTTGCCACATTCTTGCCTGGTGTATTCCCGGCGCAATACCGTCTCGGGGATGGGGTTGGCACCTACTACGAAGCCGCTGTTGTAATCGTTGCCCTCGTGTTCGTTGGCCAAGTCTTGGAACTGCGCGCGCGCGAACGGACTGGGGACGCAATCCGTGCGCTGCTCGACTTGGCTCCCAAGATGGCTCGGCGCATCCTCCCAGATGGCGCTGAGGAAGACGTTCTTTTGGAACAGGTGCTGGTCGATGATCTGCTGCGCGTTCGGCCCGGCGATAGTGTCCCGGTCGACGGAGTTGTCGTTGATGGTCACTCTTCTATCGACGAAAGCCTGATCACCGGCGAACCCGTCCCGATCGAGAAACTGGTGGGTGACCGAGTGACGGGAGGCACGATCAACAAAAACGGCTCGCTGGTCATCAAGGCAACACAAGTCGGTGCCGACACCGTGCTGTCGCAAATCATCGAAATGGTTGCCGGTGCCAGGAGGTCGAGAGCGCCCATTCAGGGGTTGGCGGACCGCGTGTCCTCTGTGTTCGTTCCCACCGTTGTTGCGATTGCGATCGTCGCCTTGATCGTTTGGCTGTCCGTGGGCCCCGATCCGGCTTTGGCGTTCGCCATTGCCTCCTCAGTTTCCGTTTTGATCATTGCTTGTCCCTGTGCGTTGGGGCTGGCGACTCCGATTTCGATTACGACGGCCGCCGGGCGAGGCGCCCAAGCGGGGGTCTTGATCAAGGATGCCGAGGCGCTCGAACGCATGGCACGGGTGGACACTGTGATTGTCGACAAGACGGGCACACTGACGATGGGGAGGCCCGAACTTACGGACGCGGTGACATTGTCTGATGCAACCAGCGATACCGTCCTCACGCTTGCCGCGGCCTTGGAGCGGGGCTCCGAACATCCGTTGGCGGAGGCCATCGTGGAGGGTGCGCGCAATCGAAACCTTGACCTTCCGGAGGCTGAGACCTTCGAGTCAGTGCCCGGCAAGGGGGTCAAAGGGACAGTTGAAGGGCAAGCCGTTGCCCTTGGCAATTCCGCCATGATGCGGGCTCTTGGCGTTGATATCGAGCGGGTGGAGGAGTGGATGACAGTCCCGAGATCCGAAGGAAAGACCGCAATGTACGTCGCCATCGACGGGAACTTGGCTGGCATTGTTGCGGTGGCAGATCCCATCAAGGACACCACGGCCGGCGCCATTCGCGATTTGCACAGATTGGGGCTGAGGGTGATCATGGCAACCGGGGATAACCAGCAAACCGCGCAGGCCGTTGCCTCGACACTGGGTATCGATGACGTGCGGGCAGGCGTTTTGCCTGAAGGAAAGAAACTGCTGGTGGACCAATTGCGCGCGGAAGGACATAGCGTGGCGATGGCAGGTGATGGGGTCAACGATGCCCCTGCTCTTGCTGCGGCTGACGTGGGTATTGCGATGGGAACAGGCGCGGATGTGGCTGTCGAGAGCGCTGGCATCACGCTGCTTGGAGGTGATCTAGTTGGCATCGTGCGGGCGCGGAAATTGGCACTGTCGACGCTTCGGAACATCAAGCAGAACCTGTTTTTCGCATTTGCATACAACGCGGCGGGTGTGCCGGTTGCGGCTGGGATTCTCTATCCGATTTTTGGAATTTTGCTGTCTCCCATGATCGCGGCAGCCGCCATGAGCCTTTCTTCCGTTTCGGTGATTTCGAATTCCCTGCGTTTGAGACGCGTGAAGCTCTGAACCTCTGAAAGGAAAACGGGAATGACCACGGGGCACCACGGACATTTGCCGAGAAGCGGATTCGGGCTGACCATTTCGGCTTGGCTCACCGGTGTCTACTTCGTCATAGAATTGGCGATCGGCCTTTGGACGGGGTCGATCGCCGTAATCTCTGATGCATTCCATACATTCTCGGCGGTAGGCGGCGTATTGGTCGCGATCGTGGCGGCGAAACTGGCACGGCGGCCCGCCGATGCCGAGCGAAGTTTCGGGTGGAGACGCGCGGAAATAGTCGGTGCACTTGTGAATGGCGGTTTTCTCCTGGCAATGGCACTGGTTGTGATCGCGATGGCAGCGATGCGCCTTTCTGAGCCGATCGATCTTCCAACCGGCCCGATGTTGATTGCAGCGGCCGGCGGGCTGGTGACTGAAGTCATTTCCGTTGGAATGATCTGGAAGCAAAGCAGGGACGACCTCAACACGAAGGGAGCTCTTTGGCACATTCTGCAAACCTTCGTCGGCAGTCTCCTGATCATCGTCACCGCGCTCGTAATCCGCTTCACCGGTTTTCTCCTGATCGACCCTCTGCTCGGCATGGCATTTGGGTTTGTTTTGCTTTGGGCAAGTTGGAGTATTTTGAAAGAGGCCGCTCATCTCCTGATGGAGGGCACTCCGCCGGGCATCAACCTGCCCGAAGTAACCCGGGCGCTTGAAGCACTGGATGACGTCAAAGACGTCCATCACGCCCATGCTTGGGCACTCACAAGCAGCCGGAATGTGTTTTCTGCACATTTGCGCGTTCAGGGCGAAGCATTGCAGCAGGGCGTTCTGGAACGTGCGCACACGATGTTGCGCAAAACATTCGGGTTCTTTTTCGTCACCCTTCAGGTTGAGACGCAGTGTTTGGATGAAAGCGGCGCCGAAGACATTGACCTGTCCGGCACCGGAAGGAACGGACATGACTCCCATGAAAGATAACGGCCGGGCAACGCTCCAACGCATTACACTAATCGCGGTGGCGCTCACGACCGGCGCAGAGTTTGGGTATTTCACGGTTTTGGGGCTCTACCTGTTTCCCGGAGGTAGTGTCCTCGGAAAGCTGGTTTGGACCCTCACTTGCAGCATCGGTATGGGGCTGGTGATCGGAACCCTGACCTATCTTTGGGTTGACCAGCGGTGGCTTGGGAGAAAAGCAGTTTTTGGTGCAGCGCTCGTTATGGCTGCGGTGGGCAGTTACTGCGCCTGGGTCTGCAGCCGGATTGATGCTCGGTTCGGGTATTTCGGCGGCGACGAGAATGCTGTGTTGTTCATCCTAAGCGGGGCTGTTCCGGCCATCCTTGGGGGTCTACTCTTTGGTTGGTTGGTCTATGGCCGCGGTCGTTCATATGGGAACGAGGGTGTGTGACGTGAGACCCGCGAAACTGCGAACACATCTTGCCCGTTTCGTGTTGCGGCGGATCGTCCGCCAGACAGCCACCCGGCTGCTGGTCAGCCGGTCGCTGAATCACGCCCATGAGCGGCCTTGGCGCTGGCTTGACGGCGAAGTAAAACATTTCTTGGAAGAGTTGGAGGCTGACGTGGCCGCGCTGCGCCCGAAGGCCAAGCTTGAAGGCCTGCCATCATTTGGCAACCGACTGATGGTGGAATTCACGATCTATACGGTTTCAGCCGACAGAGTTTTTCGCAGGCTTGGCGTGGAACCGTCCCTGTCCGCCGAAATTGTCAGAGATTTGGGATGGGACATCTATCGTGCGCTTCTGCGGCTTCAATCGGCGCCGATCCGGACGATTACACGTGATCCAGGTCGGCGCTTGCGCTGGACGATCCGGACGCTCCTGTTCTTCCCTTTCAACGCACCCGGCGCGCCCGGGTATCAAGTTCAGATTTCGCGGGAGGGCCCCGACCTGCTAACGCGATTCACGCATTGTCCGCCGGAATCCTTCGCACGTCGGCTCGCCGAAGAAGCCGACGACCCATGCGTTCTTGAAACCTTCAAGCAAAGCTGGTGCACCTATGATTGGGCGGGCGCTGACGTAATTGCTGCCGACGGTGAGCGGGGGCACTATCGACGATTACACACTTTGTCCCACGGCGATTCAGAGTGCGACATGTGTTGGCGTGCAAGTACCTGTCAATCTGAATAGATTGACCCAGCCCTATCGGTGAATTCCGAGCGTGAATCCAAACTGCTTTGGGCGGCGAAGGAACGCCGTACGAGACATCACGAAATTACCCACCTGATGTCAGAACGATCAATCGATGGAGATTGGAGTCTTGAATGTGTGGTTGAGTTGGTGCTCGTCCAGATTAGGATGTGAGACCAAACACGTGCGCCTCGTAGGTTTCGAGCGCTTCCCGCATTTCTGGAAGATAGCTATATCGGTTATAGATCGCGGCCACACCCGCGAGTTGAGACCTGTGATCGATCAGTTGTTCCGTGACATGCAGCGGAACGCCCAATTGCGCCATGGTGCTCGAAAAGTATCGGCGAAAGTCGTGCAGGACCCAATCGGACACGCCGGATTGGCGGTCAAGGCGCACTTTGGACTTTGACCAGCCATTGAAGGAGAACGGCCGCTCGGGAAGAAACTGCCGGTATTTTGTAACTGGAATGGTGTGTGGACGTTTGCTCTTCATAACGGAAGTTGGGAAGGTTAAAACGTCGCCGTCAAGCCAGGCCGGATCGAATTTCCATATCTGGTTTCGTCTCTGACCGGTGAGGATGAGAAGCTTGACGATATCGCTATACGGGCGCTGGTCAACGTTCCAGATCGCTGAGATTTCATCGTCCGAAAGCAGCCGATCCCGCACGGAAAACTTGACCTTCCGCCGGATGAAGGGGTTTCGATCATAGTGCCCGTGATCAATGCACCAATTGAAAAGGGCCTTAAGCGCCTTCAACTGATTGGGATCAGAAACGTCAGTCGAAAGACTGCCAAGTTTCACGTTTGGAGTATCTTTGAGCGCATAGAAGTATCGTTCTACTGTTGTGGGGCGCAATCTGCTGCGGCAGTCCGAGAGAAACTGGTCCCGGACTTCGGCGAACAACGGCTCGGACCTTGGGGCGGCTGGGGCGACCAAGAACTGACGGGCCGTTTGCCGTGCGTCCTTGAGGGATAGCTCTGGCCATTTTCCCAGCGTCTTCAACCGACGTTGATCCCCGTACATCACGAAGAAGGACTTCGAACGGGCAGAGCACCGCACGCCAAAACCCGGAAGCGAGGAATCAAGGTGCTTTTTGCTTCCTTTGGGCGGGTGCGGCAGTTTTCGGATCATCAGTTCAGTAAGCTGCACCATGCATTTTGTCTCGTTTTTGTCTCGGAATTGTCTCGCTCAATAGGGGCTAACAATGGAACGCTATGTTCATAGCACATTTGTTAAAGCTTTGTAATTAGGTATTTTTGACGGGATATGTTCACCAATGAAAACGCTGAGCACTGTCTTCGGGAGGCAGGGGTCGGAGGTTCGAATCCTCTCACTCCGACCAATTTGAACAAACGCCGCGCTTGTCGCGGCGTTTTTCATGTGCCGCGATCCCTTGCCCAAACGTTAATACCCAGATCCGCCGGTTTGCCCGGCATTGAGGTTTGTCCGACTATCTCTTGCGCCAGGTTTTCATGCCCCAAGGAGCTCCCATGTCGGACACCTCGCCCCGCCTCGATCTGCCGTATATCCAGCCCGCCCAGGCCCAGAAACACGTGACCCATAACGAAGCGCTGAGGGTGCTCGATGTGCTGGTCCAGCTCGCCGTGGTCGGGTTCGACGCGACCACCCCGCCCTCGCTTCCGGTGGAGGGTGATGTCTACGCGCTTGGCGCCGGGGCGACCGGTGCCTGGTCCGGGCAGGACGGCGCGCTGGCGGTTCATGTCGATGGCGCGTGGCAGTTTCACCTGCCGCAGCCGGGATGGATCGCCACGCTGGCAGGCAGCGCCGAGCTGCGGGTCTGGACTGGCGCAGGGTGGCAGGCCATGAGCCCCGACAGGCTCGACGATATCAGCGGCGTCGGCGTCAACACCACGCCCGACAGCACCAACCGGCTTGCCGTTGCCGCCGATGCGACCCTGCTGAGCCATGATGGCAGCGACCACCAGGTGAAGATCAACAAGGCCGCTTCTGGCGACACCGCCTCGCTGCTGTTCCAGTCGGGCTGGTCGGGGCGCGGCGAGATCGGGCTGATGGGGAGCGACGATTTCGGTTTCAAGGTGTCGCCCGATGGCACGGTCTTCCACGAGGCGATCAATATCGACCGCAATACCGGCGCGGTCAGCTTTCCCTCCGGCATGGCCGGCACCGGCAGCGCGGCGGGGCCGATGGGCGGGCAACTGGTGGCGATCACCGGGGCCGAGGCGGGCAGCTTTACCGTGGGCCAGCCGATGGCGATGGGCGATGGCGGCACCGGCGCCGTGGGCGCGGTGATGCCCTTCGCGGGCAAGGTGCTGGCGGCGTCAATGTCGATCGCAGATGGCCCGGCAGGCGCAAACGTGGCGTCGGTGGCAGTGAACGGGGTAGAGAATACCGGCTTCCAGGTCTCGATGAGTCATGCCGGGGGCGCGGTGGTGAGCACGGGCTTTGCCGATTTTGCCGGCGCACCGCTCAGCTTTGCCGCCGGCGACGCGCTCAACATGACGGCCAATGCCTCCTCCGGGGTCAGCGGCGTGGTCACCACCCTGTTCGTGCTCTTCGATTGACCCCGTAGCCCCGCGCGTCGCAGTTTTCTTGTCGAAACCGGGAATTGGTGGCACACAGCCTTGGACTGTTTCAAGGAGTGGCCATGAGCAACCTGATCTACGTTCTGAACGGACCGAACCTGAACCTCCTCGGCAAGCGGCAGCCCGAGATTTACGGGTCGGACACGCTCGCGGATGTCGAGGCGATGTGCACCGAGGTGGGAAACGGCTTTGGCCTTGCCGTGCAGCTCCTGCAATCGAACTACGAAGGACAGATCGTCGATTGGATACATGAAGCGCGGGAAGACGCGGGCGGGATCATCATCAACCCCGGCGCCTATACCCATACCTCCGTCGCCATTCTCGATGCGCTGAATGCCTTTGAGGGGCCGGTGATCGAGGTGCATATCTCGAACGTCCACAAACGTGAGAGCTTTCGGCACCATTCCTACGTGTCACTGCGCGCCGACGGGATCATCATCGGCTTCGGGGTTGAAGGCTATGTGCTGGCGATGCGGCGAATGGGGTCTTTGCTGGGATGACCGACCGCTACGCCGTGTTCGGCAATCCGCTGGGCCACACCATGAGCCCGTTCATCCATTCCGCCTTTGCCGCGCAGTTTGGCGAAGACATGACCTATGAGGCGATCGAGGCGCCGCTTGACGGATTCGAGGCTGCCGTGCGCAGCTTCATCGCGGCAGGCGGCAAGGGCATCAACGTTACGGTGCCGTTCAAGGTTGCGGCGGAGGCGATGGCGGATCTTTCGCTTGAATCCGCCAATATCTGCGGCGCGTCCAATTGCCTGAAATTCGAGGATGGTCAGATCATCGCCGACAATTTCGACGGGATCGGCCTCGTGAACGATATCGAGAACAACCTCGGCGTGGAACTCAAGGGCAAGCGCGTGCTCTTTGCCGGCGCCGGTGGCGCGACGCGCGGGGCGCTGGGGCCGTTTCTGGAAGCCGGCGTGGCCGATATCTGCATCGCCAACCGGACCGTCAGCAAAGCCAAAGATGTCGCACACCTGCTCGGGCCGCGCGGCTCGTTGCACGCCTGCGGCTACGACGGGATTACCCGCAGCTATGACGTTGTGCTCAACGCCACCTCGGCCAGCCTGACCGGCGCGTTGCCGCCGGTGCCCGCGCACGCCTTCGAGGGGGCCGAACTGGCCTATGACATGGTCTATGGCAAGGGCAAGACGCCGTTTCTGGCATTCGCCGAGACCAGCGGGGCCGCGCAGATCGCCGATGGCGTGGGCATGTTGGTGGAGCAGGCGGCCGCGGCCTTCGAATGGTGGCGCGGCAAGCACCCTGACACGCGGCCAGTGATTACCCAGATGTCTGTTGCGCTGGAATAGAGACTAGAACAAGCGCTGAAACAGCCCGAGCGGCAGGTGCTGCCCGAGGGTGAACAGCCACGAAAACGGGGCCGGGAAGCTGGTGGAGAAGCGGCCCGACTTCATCGCGCGAAGCACCTGTGCGGCGGCGTCTTCGGGCTCCATGATCTGCGGCATCCGAAAATCGTTCTTGGCCGTCAGCCTGGTGTTGATGAAGCCGGGATTCATGCGCTGCACCGTGATTTCAGTATCGCGCAGATCGATCCGAAGGTTTTCGGCCAGGTGCATCAATCCAGCCTTCGACGCGCCGTAGCCGATTGCCCCCGGCAAGCCGCGAAAGCCTGACAGCGACCCGATCAGCACGATGTGGCCGCGCCCGCGGGCAACGAAACCCGGCATCACTTCGCCCAGCACGTTGATCGCGCCGAGGAAGTTGACCTCGGCCATCCGGCGCACCGCCTCTGGCTGCCAGTCGGTCGCCGACACCGGATCATAGGCGCCGGCGTTGTAGATCACGCCATCCACCTCGCCCACGTTTTTGCCAGCGTTAGAGACTGAATCTACGTCGGTCACGTCCATCGGCACGGCGCGGGCATCGCGAAGGTCGGCGGCCAGGGCCTCCAGCCGGCCGGCAGAGCGCGCCGACAGGACCAGCGACGCGCCTTCGACGTCGAGACCTTGCGCAAGCGACCGCCCCAATCCCTCGGAGGCGCCGACCAGCCAATAGCGCCGCCCGGTCAGGTCAGGCATGGGCGAGCTCGACTTGCACCACGTTCGTCTGCCCAACCGCGAAGGCGGCGGCGCAGATTTCGAGGTAATATCGCCAGTTGCGCAGAAACGGGCCTTCGTAGCCGAGCGTGGCCAGACGCGGGCGGGCCTGTTCGAGCCGGGCCGCCCATGTGGCACAGGTGCGCGCGTAGTCCTGCCCGAAAGCGAAGCTGTCGCGCACCCTCAGCCCGGCCAGCTCGGCCTGCTGGCGGATCACGGCGTTTGACAGCAGCATCCCGCCGGGGAAGGTGTATTGCCGGATATAATCAGAGTTCTTCCGGTAGGTCGGGAAGTAGTCGTCATCGACGGTGATCGCCTGAATCACGGCGCTGCCACCTTGGGCGAGGCGATCCTTGACGGCGCCGAAATAGACCGGCCAGTAGCGCTCGCCCACCGCCTCGATCATCTCGATGGAAACGATGTTGTCGAACTTGCCATCGGTATCGCGGTAGTCCTGAAGGCGGATCTCGGCGCGGCCGTCAAGGCGAGCATCGGCGTAGCCCTTCTGGCTCGGCGAGATGGTGAGGCCGGTCACATGCCGCCCCGCTTCGGTGGCGCGTTCAGCAAACCCGCCCCAGCCACAGCCGATTTCCAGAACCCGCTCACCGCCGCCAAGCCGGTTCAGGATACGGTCATATTTGCGGTGCTGGGCGCGATAGAGATCGCTGTCGTCTTCCTCGTAGAGCGCCGATGAATAGGTCATCGAGGGATCGAGCCAGGTCTGGTAGAACTCGTTGCCGACATCGTAATGGGCGCGGATATTGCGGGCGGCCCCGCGCTTGGAGTTGGCGCGCAGCAGCCTGTCGACCACGCGAAACCGCAGCGTGTGCCAGAAGCTGGCATTGGCGTAGCCTTCGAAGTTGTCATAGTTGAGCAGAACCAGTTCGGTCAGCGCTTGGATCGAAGGACTATCCCACAGGCCAGCTACGTAAGTCTCGCCGAAGCCGATATCGCCCCGCGCCGCCGTCGCGGTGATCGCGCCCCAATCGTTGATCTGAAGCTCGGCTTCGGGCTGGCCGGTGCCGAAATGGTGCACCTCGCCCTCGGGGGTTCTGATCGTGAGCGACCCCTTGGTGATCCGTTCGCAGGTGGCAAAGAAATCTCGCTGAATCCGGGTGGTGATGAACGACATCAGGTGACTTCCTCCTTCGGTGGCTCGGGGCGCCGTCTGTAGCGCGCGCCCTTGAGCTTGAGTTTGAGCGCCTGCCAGTAGATGAGCGCGATCGTGCGCAGGGCCCCTGCCGGGCGGCGCAGGCTGGCGCGCAGGATCGCCGCGTTCGAGAGCGGCGCGAGCGCGCCCTGCAAGGTTGCGGTGACACCATGTTCGCCGTCAAGAAGCGTGATCTGGATGGCGATCCGCTCCGCCGTCACGTTGAAACGAAAGCGGTATTCACCGGAAATGCGCTGGAATGGTGACACATGGAACGCCTTCGTCGCGCTGATCGTATCGCCGGGGCCAATCGGCGCAAGGTTCGGCTTTGCGCAAAAATACGAGTGGCGGTCGCCGAACGGGTTGTTCACCTCGGCGATCACGGCCGTGAGATCGTCGCCGTCGAAGGCCAGCCAGAAGCTGACGGGGTTGAACCAGTAGCCCAGAAACCGGGGTTGGGTCAGCAGCAGAATGCGGGTGCCGCCGGATGGAAGGCCGTGCTGGTCAAACACCTGCCGCGCCCAGGCCACGCCTTCACCGGCGCCGCGCTTGCCGCCATGGTCGCGGTCATGCACCGCCAGCAGATTGAAGTGGTTGCGCGAAAACAAGGCGGGCGTGCCGGCGGTATCGTCCGGATCGACCAGAACGTAGTCCACCCCGTAGCGGAAGGCATTGTCGGGCCCGCCCCGGCGCGCATGGGTGGTGACCCCGGCCATATGACGCGGTGCGGTGATCATGCCGCCAACAAGGCCCGGCGCGGGGCGATTGCCCGCGCCACCCGAACGGCCGAGGCGTAGCCGTCTTCGTGAAAGCCATGCCTGAGCCATGCCCCGGCAAACCAGGTGTTGTTGTCACCCTGAATCTCGGCGATGCGCTTTTGCGCCGCCAGCGCCGCGCGATCGAATACCGGATGGCGAAAGGTCACCTCGTCGTAGATCAGCGCCTCGGGGCTTTCGTGCACCGGGTTGAGCGTGATGAAGAGCGGATCGTTTTCGGGAATGCCCTGGAGCTTGTTCATCCAGTAGCTCACGCCGATCCGGGTCTCGTCGCCCGCACCTTCAGCCTTGTAGACCCAGGACGACCACGCCGCGCGCCGCGTGGGCATCTGCGCCGGATCGCGATGCAGGATCACCCGGTTGTCCTGGTAGGCGACGCTGCCCAGCGCATCGCGTTCGGCCCCGGTCGGCTCGGCGAGCAGGCGCAGGGTATCGTCGGAATGGGTGGCAAAGATGACCTGGTCAAACATCTCCGGTTCAGCACCTTCGGCATGAATAGTGACTGTTCCACCTATCCGGTCCACCGATTTGACCGGCGTTGCGGGCCGCAGCGCCACGCCGCGGGTCTTGAGATGATCGGTCAGCCGGCGCACATATTCAACCGAGCCGCCATCGACCGTCCACCATTGATGCTGGCCGGTGGCCGAAAGCAGCGCATGGTTGCGAAAGAACGCCAGCAGGGCGCGGGCCGGAAAGCCACGGATTCCCGCCGGGGGCGTCGACCAGATCGCGCCGCAGATCGGCATCAGGTAATAGCGCTGGAACCAGTCGCCGAGGCCGAGGGCATCGACCAGCTCGCCGATCGTCACCTCATCCGACGTGGCCGCCGCTTCGGCATCGGCATTGAAGCGCAGAATGTCGCGCACCATGCGCAGGAATTGCGGGCGCGCCAGGTTGCCACGCTGGGCGAAGAGCGCGGCCAGGTTTCGCAGCCCGTATTCCACCGCGCCGTTATCTATGGTGGCGCCGAACGACATGTCGGATTTCTTCACCGGCACGCCAAGCTCGTGGAACATGCCGGTGAGATGCGGGTAGTTGGCATAGTTAAACACGATGAAGCCGGTATCGACCGGCTGATCGCCCCGCTTGCCCGCGATCACGGTGCGGGCATGGCCGCCCAAGCGCGGTTCGGCTTCGTAAACGGTAACGTGGTGCTCCGATGCCAGCTCATAGGCAGCGGCAAGGCCGGATATGCCGCCGCCGACGATGGCGATGCGCTGCGGGCGTGAAACTGGGGCGTCAAACGACATCTGTTTTCCTCGTGATTGCCCTAACGCTACGGAGCGTCGGCGCTCCCAGATCATTTTTGATCCAGCTCTGGATCATGCGCGTAAGACCGATATGCTTACGCTGAACGAAGACATTTCACCGGGTGCCCGTGTGTGGCGTGGCCAAGCGGAAAGCGAGCAAGACGTGGAGCCGGATACCAAGACTGATCCTGCGTATTCCGAGCAGACATTGTGGATGCTTGCGATCCGTGACCAACGCGACAAAGCCGCATTCAAGCGGCTGTTCGACTATTACGGCCCGCGGCTGAAAGGCTTCGTGATGCGGGCGGGCGCACCGCGGGCGCAGGCCGAAGACATCGTGCAAGACGTTTTGCTCACGGTCTGGCGCAAGGCGCATCTGTTCGATCCGGCGCGGGCGCAGGTCTCGAGCTGGATTTACCAGATCGCCCGCAACCGGCAGATCGACATTATCCGTAAAGAGGCGCGGCCAATGCCGGAAGCGCTCAAACCGGAAGACGACAGCGACGAAGAAGATGCCGGGCAAGCACTGGCGCTGGAACAGGAAACCGAAAAATTGCGTGTGGCGTTGGCAAACCTGGCCCCGTCACAGCGCGAGATGATCGAGCGGGCCTATCTTGGCGAACTCACGCATACCGAGATTCAGGATGCGACGGGGCTGCCGCTCGGAACGATAAAATCCCGCATCCGGCTCGGTCTTGAGCGGTTGCGGCACGAACTGAAGGAGCTCCGGTGAGGATGAGCCATACGATTTCTCATCATATCCCGCCCAACGTGATCGCGGCCTATGCCGCCGGATCGCTCGGGCAGGCCTATGCGCTGGTCGTCGCCACGCATGTTTCGATGTGCGACACCTGCCGCGCCGAGCTTGCCGCGCAGGAAGCGGCGGGCGGCGTGGTGCTTGACGGCTTCGCGTCCGAGCGGCTCTCGGACGGGATGTTTGACCAATTGATGACCCGGCTGGACGAGCCGGCCCCGGCGGAGCCGACCCCGCCCAGCCGCAACGGGATCTATCCCGGCCCGGTGATGCAGGCGCTGCGCGGAAAGCTTCCGACATGGAAAAGTATTGGCGGCGGCGTGAAGCAATGTGTTGTCGGCGGCGACCGCGATGGCGTGTCGCGGCTGCTGTATATCCCACCGGGGCAGGCGGTGCCGGATCACGGCCATAACGGGCTTGAGCTTACACTTGTGCTTCAGGGCGGGTTTTCGGATGAAACCGGGCATTTCGACGTGGGCGATGTCGAGGTCGCGAATGCCGATCTCGATCATGTGCCCACGGCCGATCCCGGCCCGCCCTGCATCGTGGTAGCAGCGACCGACGCGCCACTGAAGTTCAACACCTTCATCCCGCGCCTTCTGCAACCGCTTTTCGGCATCTGACACTTTTCTCGCACACAGCTTTCGGGCAGGCTCGCGCGGTCAGCTTGGAGACCGCCGATGGCCATATTCGACCCTGTTCCTGCCCGAAGCAGCTATGACGTGGTGATCGTCGGCGGCGCGATCATGGGGTCGAGCGTGGCCTGGTTTCTGGCCTCCAACCCGGATTTCAACGGCCGCGTTCTCGTGGTGGAGCGCGATCCACGCTACCAGACCTGCTCCACGGCGCATACGAATTCCTGTATGCGCCAGCAGTTCTCGTCGCCGGTGAACGTGAGGATCAGCCAGTTCGCAGCCGACTATGTGCGGCACTTCCGCGACGATCTGGACGACGACCGGGTGCCCGATATTCACACCCACTTTTTTGGCTACATGTATCTGGCCGATACCGACTGCTTTGCCGGGCACTTACGAAAAACAGTGTCTATGCAGGCGGAAAATGGTGCGGGGACGGTGATCCTCCCGCCTGAACAGATTGCCGAGACATTTCCCTTCTACCGGCTGGACGATATCGTTCTCGGCGCCTTCGGCACCCGCGACGAGGGCTATTTCGACGGTGGCACGATGTTCGAGTGGTGGCGGCGCAAGGCGCGCGAGCGCGGGGTCGAGTTCATCGCCAATGAGGTGGTCGGGATCGAGCAGGCTGGCAACCGGGTGCAGGCGGTGCGGCTGGCAAGCGGCGAGCGGATCGCTTGCGGCTGGGTGGTGAACGCCGCCGGGCCACGGGCGGCGCGCATCGCGGCGATGGCGGGGCTGGAGCTGCCGGTGGAGCCACGCAAGCGCTACACTTGGGTGTTCGAGGCCGAGCGCCCGCTGGGGCAGGATCTGCCGCTCACCATCGACCCGTCCGGCGTTCATGTGCGCAGCGATGGCGTTTACTACATGGCAGGCGCCACGCCGGAGCCCGATCCTGCCGTCGCGCCCGACGATTTCACCGCCGATCACAGCCTCTGGCAAGAAAAGGTCTGGCCCGCACTGGCCCATCGCATCCCGGCGTTCGAGGCGATCAGGGTGGTGAACGAGTGGGTGGGCCACTACGCCTACAACACGATTGACCAGAATGCGGTGCTCGGCCCCGACGACCGGGTGGAGAACTTTCTTTATGCCAACGGCTTTTCCGGCCACGGGCTGCAACAATCGCCCGCCGTCGGGCGCGGGCTCGCGGAGTGGATCACCACCGGCGGCTGGCAAACGCTCGATCTTTCGCCCCTCGGCATCGGCCGGATTCGGCGCGGCGAGCGGCAGGATGAGGCCGCAATCATCTGACGGGAGCGCTCCGGCGTTGACTTGACTAGCGAGTCGGGTCCATACTTTTTTCGGGAGCTGAAATAAATCAGTTGCCGGGGAGGCACCATGTATCTCGGATTGGATCTCGGCACGTCGGGTTTGCGTGCCATTCTTACGGATGTCGCGGGCAATGTGATCGCGGCGTCAGACCAGACTTACCCTGTCGCGCACCCGCATTCGGGCTGGAGCGAGCAAGACCCGGCAGACTGGGTAGCCGCGACCGAACGCGCGCTCGATGCGCTGCGCGAAAGCGACCCGAAGGCGCTGGCGGAACTCAGGGCGATCGGCCTCTCCGGCCAGATGCACGGGGCGACGCTGCTCGACAAGGCCGACAAGGTGCTGCGCCCGGCAATTCTGTGGAACGACACCCGTTCGTCGGCAGAAGCCGCCGCGATGGACGGCGATCCGGCGTTCCGCGCGATCAGCGGCAATATCGTGTTCCCCGGCTTTACCGCCCCGAAGCTCGCCTGGGTGCAGACCCATGAACCCGAGCTGTTCGACAAGGTCGCCATGGTGCTGCTGCCGAAAGATTACCTGCGCTTCTGGCTCACCGGCGATCATGCCTCGGACATGTCCGACAGCGCCGGCACGTCGTGGATGGATGTCGGCAAGCGGGCGTGGTCACCCGAGCTGCTCGACAAGGCCGGGATGCGGGCCGACCAGATGCCCCGGCTCGTCGAAGGATCAGAGGTATCGGGCACGCTGCGCCCGGCGCTGGCCGACCGTTGGGGCCTTGCGCATGGCGTGAAGGTCGTCGGTGGGGGTGGCGACAATTCCGCATCGGCCTGCGGCGTGGGCTGTTTTGACGAGGGCGATGGCTTTGTCTCGCTCGGCACATCGGGTGTTTTGCTCGCGGCCAAGGCGGGCTTTGCGCCCAGCCCGGAGACCGCCGTGCACACCTTCTGCCACTCCGTTCCGGATACCTGGTATCAGATGGGCGTGATCCTGTCGGCAACAGACAGCCTCAACTGGCTCGCCCGGCAAACAGGCTCTAAACCGGCGGAACTCAGCGCCTTGCTGGGGGACCGGATCGACGGGCCGGGCACGATCCGCTTCCTGCCCTACCTCTCGGGCGAGCGCACCCCGCACAACGATGCCGAGATCCGGGGCGCCTTTGTCGGCATCGGAATCGGCGACGGCCACAAGGAGCTGACCCAGGCGGTGATGGAGGGCGTGGCCTTTGCGCTCAAGGATAACCACGAAGCGCTGAAAGCCACCGGCACTACGCTGACCCGTGTGCTTGGCATCGGCGGCGGTTCGAAATCCGACTACTGGGTCGAACTGATCGCAACCCTGCTCGGCGTGCCGGTCGATCTGCCCGAGAAGGGCGAGTTCGGCGCGGCGCTCGGCGCGGCCCGGCTGGCCATCGTCGGCGATACCGGCGCCGCTCCGGCGGAGGTGATGACGCGCCCCGCCGTGGCCCGAACCATCGAACCGCGCGCCGACCTGGCCCATGCCTATGATGACGCATATGCGCAGTATCGCGCGCTTTACCCTGCCTTGAAGGAGGTCCTATGAGCACCGGATTTTTTCCCGTCGAGCGCGTTCCCTACGAGGGGCCCGACAGCACCAACCCGCTCGCATTCCGTTACTACAATCCCGATGAGATGGTGATGGGCAAGCGGCTGGCAGACCAGCTGCGCTTCACCGTCGCCTATTGGCACAGCTTTGCCTATGAGGGGCTCGATCCGTTCGGTGGGCCGACTTTCCTGCGGCCCTGGTTCCCGGCCGACAACCAGAAGGCGGCAAAGCTGAAGGCCGATGTGGCCTTCGAGATGTTCACCGCGTTGGGTGTGCCCTTCTACGCCTTTCACGATGCCGATATCCGCCCCGATCTGGGCAGCTTCAAGGCCAACAAGAAGGCCTATGACGAGATCATCGACGTTTTCGCGGCCAAGCAGGACGAGACCGGCGTGGGCCTGCTCTGGGGCACCGCCAACCTGTTCAGCCACCGGCGCTGGATGGCTGGCGCCTCGACCAACCCCGACCCGGAGGTGTTTGCCTACGCCGGTGCCACGATCAAGACCTGCCTAGACGCCACCCACCGCCTCGGCGGCCAGAACTACGTGCTCTGGGGCGGGCGCGAGGGCTACGAGACCCTGCTCAACACCGACCTCAAGCGTGAAGACGAACAGATGGGCCGGATGCTCAACATGGTGGTCGAATACAAGCACAAGATCGGCTTCAAGGGGCAGATCATGGTCGAGCCCAAGCCGCAGGAGCCGTCGAAGCACCAGTATGACTACGACGTTGCCACCGTCTATGGCTTCCTCAAGCGCCACGGGCTCGAAAACGAAGTGACGCTCAACATCGAGCAGGGCCACGCCATTCTTGCGGGCCACAGCTTCGAACACGAGATCGCGCTGGCACAAGCGCTCGGCGTGTTCGGCTCCATCGACATGAACCGCAACGACTACCAGTCGGGCTGGGATACCGACCAGTTCCCCAACAACGTGCCCGAGGTGGCGCTGGCCTATTACCATATCCTCAAAGGTGGTGGATTCGGCCAGGGCGGCACCAACTTTGATGCCCGCATCCGCCGCCAGTCGCTCGACGCCGAGGACCTTCTGATCGCGCATATCGGCGCGATGGATACCTGCGCCCGGGGCCTCAAGGCCGCCGCCGCGATGCTTGAGGACGGCACCCTGCCCGGTTACGTCGACGAGCGCTATTCCGGCTGGAATAGTGACTATTACCAGTCGGTTCTGGCGGGCAAGGTCGGGCTCGACGAGATCGCCGCAAAGGTCGAGAAGGAAGGGATCGAACCGGAGCCGCGTTCGGGCAAGCAGGAATACCTCGAAAACGTCGTGAACCGGTTCGTCTGAACCATGATCGCGCGCGGCCATACCCGGATCGGGGGGCGGCCAGTGGATGCCGCCCATCTGGCCGCGGGCAACATGGAACTGACTCTGCTCAGTTACGGGGCGATCACGCAAAGCTGGCGGATTGGTGGGCGCAACATCGTGCTCGGCTATGACGATGCCGCCGCCTACGAGACCGACAAATACTATCACGGTGCAATCGTCGGGCGGGTGGCGAACCGGATCGAGAACGGCCGGTTCCCGCTCGACGGGCGCATGGTGCAGCTGCCGCTGAATCATGGGCCACACACCCTGCACGGCGGACCGCAAGGGCTGAGCAGCCGCCACTGGGCGCTGGAGCCAGACACCGCCGCGGGCGCGGTGCGGCTCGGCTATACCAGCCCGGACGGCGAGAGCGGCTTTCCGGGGCGGGCGGTGTTTGAGATCATCGTTACGCTGACCGACAACAGGCTGGTGTATGACATGCGTGCCGAGGTCGACCGGCCGACGCCGATCAATCTTGCCCAGCACAATTACTACAACCTTTCGGGCGGTGGCGACGTCGGTGATCACGTGCTTCAGATCCCGGCAACCGAGCGCCTCGTATCGCGCGACGACCTGATCCAGACCGGCAAGCGTGCGCCGGTAGCGGGAACGCGCTACGACTTTCGCGCGCCTCGCAGGCTCGGCGAGGCGGACCCCGACCGTGCCGGGATCGACACCTGCCTGGTGCTTGATGCCACCAGCCCGGCAGCCGTGCTTTCAGCGCCGGGCGGGCCGACGCTCAGGGTCTTCACCGATCAGCCCGCGATACAGGTGTATAATTCCAACACGCTGGGAGCGCCATTTGCGCCGTTCACGGCGGTGTGCCTCGAGCCGGAAGGATTTCCGGGCGCGACCAACCACGACACCTTCCCGAGCATCGTCGTGACGCCGGAACTCGGCTACCGGCAGGTGCTGACGATCGAGGTGACCTGATGCGCTGGCTGTTTGCGTTGCTCATCGCCGGAGCCGCTGAGGCGGGAGACCTTCCCGCACCGGTGACCGATGCCGATTACATGAACACCACGCCTGAGGCGGTCGCGCTGGGGCAGTTGCTGTTCTATGACCCGATTCTCTCGGGCTCGAAAACCGTGGCCTGTTCCACCTGCCACCATCCGCGCTTTGGCACCTCCGACGGGCTCTCGCTCGGGCTGGGCGACGGCGCGCGCGGGCTCGGGCCGGACCGCGTGGCGCTGCCCGAGAACCTTCCCGAGCAGCGCATCGCCCGCAACGCCCCGGCAATGTTCAATCTCGGGGCGCTCGAATTTACCCACATGTTCCATGCCGGCCGGCTTGAGGCCGATCCGAGCAAGCCCGGCGGCATCCGCACACCGCTGGGGCAGGAAATGGTGGCGGGCTTTTCCGGCGTTCTCTCGGCGCAGGCGATGTTTCCGGTGCTGTCGTCCGACGAAATGGCCGGGCATTACAGCGAGAACGAGATTTCCCAAGCCGTGCGGCTGGGGATGCTCACCGGCGAGGGCGGTGCCTGGGATCTGATCGCCAAACGGGTTGAGGCGGTGCCGGAATATCGCGCCGCGTTCGACGCCGTGATTGGCGACAGGCCCGTGGACTTCACCGATATCTCGAATGTGATCGCCGAGTTCATTGCCTTCGAATGGCGCTCGGACGAGAGCCCGTTTGATCGGCATTTGCGTGGAATAGAGCCGCTTTCCGGCGAGGCGCTCGCCGGGATGGAGCTGTTTTACGGCAAGGCCGGGTGCGCGGCCTGCCATGCGGGCAAGTTCCAGACCGACCACAGTTTCCACGCCATCGCCATGCCCCAGATCGGACCCGGCAAGGTCGAGCGCTTCGAGACCGACACCCGCGATATCGGGCGGCTGCGAGTGACCGGCAACCCCGATGACATCTATCGTTTCCGCACCCCGAGCCTGCGCAACGTGGCCCTCACCGGCCCCTATGGCCATGACGGCGCCTATGCCTCGCTGGAGGCCGTGCTGCGCCATCATCTCGATCCGGTCGCAGCGCTGCATGACTACGACATCTCGCAAGCGGTGCTGCCCGCGCTGGACATCGCAACCGAGTCAGATACCGCCGTGTTGGCCGACGCCGCCGAGATCGCGGCGATTGCCGAGGCCAACGAGCTGGACCCGATTGCGCTCTCCGATCAGGAGGTCGCACAACTTCTTGCCTTTCTGCACAGCCTGACCGATCCCGTGGCACAGGCCGGGCGGCTGGGAATTCCCGCGACCGTGCCGAGCGGGCTTGCGGTGGAATAGGCTCTGTTCTGGCTTCGGTCCCCGATCAGAAGTTCAGCGAGATATCGCTGTGATGCGCCGTGCACGAGGCCATGGCCAGAGCTTGCTCGCGCGTCAGCCTGTCTTGCACCCGGATGCCGAGCGTGCCCCTGATCGCATCAAGATAGGCCCCGAGCCCCGGCGTCAGCGCGGCCGCATCGGCACGCCACCCGGTCTGCGCCGCGTATTCGTCGAGCGCCTCCTGGTAGAGTGCCAGAGCCTCGTCGCGGTCGCCCTTGTCGAGTGCGCGGCGGGCCTTTGACAGAGGCGATTTCACGTCGCCCGCACCCTCAACATCGCCAATCATGTCCTCAAGCGCCATTACGCGTGCCACCGCCTCGTCGCCTTCCCCGGTCTCGAACACGGAACGGATCTCGGCGAGGGGTTGCTCCAACCCGGCGAAGGCATCGTTGGCGGCAAGCACGGCGTAGACCTCGGCAGGGTCTTCCCATGCCGTATCGGCCGCGCGGCGATAGGTGTTGCGCGCCTTGTCTTCGGCTTGGGTCAGAGCGGCGAAGGTGCTGTGCACGTCTTCCCAATTGGCCGGAATCTCTGCCCGAAGCGCCTCGATTTCAGTCTCCAGCTCTGCGCGTTTGGCCTCATACTCCGCGCGCGCCGTCTCGTCATTGCTGCGTGACGCAAGGGTCTTGAAGTCGTCCGCGTCGGCCTGAAGCGCACGGATCTGCTTTTCGATGAAGCGCACATGGGTGAGCTGCGGCCGGTAGTCGACCGCGGCTGCCTGCACCTTGGCGGCGGTGGCGGCAATCGCATCCATCCCGGCGACGGCTTCGGCGGCCGCCTCGACCCCGTCCGCGACACCGCTCGCATAGGCCTTGGGCAATGCCGATAGATCGAGCATCTTTGCCGCTGTGATCGCATCGACGACGCGCGACGAGCTTGCGAGTTTGTCAGCCACGTAGCCTTCAAGGCAGGCTTGCAGCTTTGGATTGCGCGGCGGCGGACTGGTTTCCGACAAGAAGCTCATCCGGTTGGGCAGGTAGTTCACCAACGGCGGGAACGTCCCGACAATCGCGAGCGCAACGAGCTGCAACAGGATGAATGGGATCACCCCCTTGTAGATCTGCACCGTGCGCACGATCGCAGGGGCCACGCCGCGCAGGTAGAACAGCGCGAAGCCGAAGGGCGGGGTGAGAAAACTTGTCTGGATATTCAGGCCGATCATCACCCCGAGCCAGACGGCGGTGATGTTGGCGCCCGGATCGGCCAGCAGGATCGGCGCGACGATCGGCACCACGACCACGGCAATCTCGATGAAGTCGAGAAAGAAGCCGAGCAGGAAGATCACCGCCATCACGATCACGAACTGGGTCCAGAACCCGCCCGGAAGCGATACGAGGAAGTTGCGCACCAGCTCTTCGCCGCCAAAGGCACGAAAGGCCGCGGTAAGCATCGCCGCACCGAGCAGGATGATGAACACGAGCGACGTGGTCTTTGCCGTCTCCAGCATCACGTTTTGCAGCGTGTGGGCGATCCGCAGCGCGCGCAAACCCGACCAGAACAGCGAAATCAGCAGGAGCACGGTTCCGAGCACGCCAAGGGTGATACCGATCCTGTCGGCCGGGGTATCCATCGCCTTCACGTTCATCTCGTAGTTTGCAAGGGCAAAGGCGATCACGGCCAGGCCGGTTATACCTACAATCGCCGGCGCAAACAGCCTGCGGGAGCCCTTTTCTGGCAGACGGTAGCCCGACATGATCAGGGCCCCTGCCGCACCGATAGCCCCGGCCTGGTTGACGGTGGCGATGCCGGCAATGATCGACCCCAGGACAATGAAGATGAGCGCCAGCGGCGGCACGAGGGTGATGAAGACCGAACGCCAGAAGGCGGCATTGAACTTGCCCTCGTAGGGCACGGCCGGCGCGGATTTCGGGCGCAGGATCGCATAGACGAGGATGTAGAGCATGTAGAGGCCGACGAGCACGAGGCCGGGAATGAAGGCGCCGAGAAACATTTCACCAGCGCTGGTGCCGGACACGTCGAAGATCGAGGGCATCGACAGCTCTCCGGTGGCGTCCTTGTGCAGCGCCTTGCGCATCGTCGAGGCCTGATCGGCTGCCGAAGCAAGCTGGTCGGCAAGGATGATCAGAACGATCGAGGGCGGGATGATCTGCCCGAGCGTGCCCGAGGCCGCGATGGTGCCGGTGGCGAGCGGCGTTGAGTAATTGTTGCGCAGCATGGAGGGCAGAGAGATCAGGCCCATCGCCACCACCGTCGCGCCGACGATGCCGGTGGTCGCGGCCAGAAGCGCCCCGACAAAGACAACCGAAATGCCGAGGCCACCCGGAACCGGACCAAACAGCTGCGCCATGGTAAACAGCAGGTCTTCTGCGATCTTCGAGCGCTGAAGCATGATGCCCATGAAGATGAACAAGGGGATGGCTATGAGCGTATCTCGCTCCACCTCCCAATAGACGCCGCGCAGATTGGTGACCCCGGCCGAGAGCCATTGCTGCGGGCCGCCGGAGTGGAAATACGCGTCGGTGTGACCGGCAAAGAGCCAGCCCGCCCCGGCCGCAAGGCCGATGGTGATGATCGCGGCACCCGGCAGCGCGAAGGCAACCGGGTAGCCCGAGCCCAGCGCCGAGGCCATGATTATGACGAGGAGGAGGAGAAAGAAGAGTTCCATGATTTCCTACCTCAATGGGACGAAGCCGGAGCAACGTTTCGGTGGCCCGGTTCGTTTCGTCTGTCTGCAATTGCGTCGAAGAAATAGCTGACGAACTGGATCAGCATGGTGATCGCGAACAGGCTGATGAACGCTGCCATCTGGTATTTGACATACATGCCGAAAGGGCCGGCCTGGCTGATCTCGAAGTTTTTCACCGGGGCGTTGACGATCGACTGCGGCCCGTTGAAGGCGATGGCGAGGATCACCCAGGCCGTCGTCATGCCAAGCAGGATCGTGCCCTGGGCGTTCAGGTAGCCACGGGTGCTGCGACCGAGCCCAGCATAGAAAATATCGACGCGCACGTGGCCTTCGTCATACAGCGTATAGGCCGAGGCGAAAAGGAAGAGCGCGGCATACCAATAGCGCACGAGATCGCCCATCAACGCTTGTTCGTAGCTGAACACGAAGCGCGAAATCACGATCAGAAGTTCCGCTCCCACGATCAGGAGTGCGAGCCAGGTAAAGCCGAGCGTGCGGGTAAACAGCGCAATCACGAAACTGGCGATGATCAGGGGCACGTGCACCCAGGGTCCAACCCACGCGACCCGGGTGAAGTTGTTGGCAGCGGCGTCGCCAAACAACAGGCCTGCAAGGTTTTCCGAACGCAGGAAGGCGATCGAGGCGTCTGCGACGCCGACGAGAAAGACGGTCCAGAACAGCGCCCGGATGAGATAGACGTTGAAGCGGTGAACCAGGTGGGCGTCCCAGCGCAGCGAGCGGTTCTGGCTGGCAAGCACCAGGGCAACGGCGACGGCCAGGGCGACGGCATAGAGCCCGATCTGAACCCAGGCGGCCATGGGAGTATCGGCGCCAAGCCCGCGCAGTCCGGGAAACCCGAACCAGACGACCAGCGTGTTATTTGTAAGGAATGCGGCAAGGAGTGTCAGCATCGACCATCCGAAGATCCGTGAAACGATCGCGGGCTTGCCGTGGCGTGGAATATCGCGGTGTGCGCTGACGCTGGCCATTTGGCGCCTCTCCCTTGCGGTCAGGTCTGGCGGGCTGGTTGCCCGTTTCGAAAAAGGACGGAGCCGCAGCCCCGTCCTTTATTTTGATAACAAACCGGGGATGGCCTCAGAGCCCGAGAATCCGGTTGCGCTGGTTCACGAACTGGCCTTCGAACAGCGCGATCCCGCGGCCGATATCGCGCATCTTCGCCTGCACGGCATCGTTTACCTCGGCGGCGAGCGCGTCGTAGGCGGCGGTCTCTTCAAAGACCTCCTCGGCCGCTGCGCCCATGCCATCCCATACGTCATCGTTGAACGAGCGCACTTCAACGCCGTGCTCGTCTTCGAGTTTCTGAAGGTATTCGGCGTTCAAAGCCATGGCCTCGTAGTAGGAATTGGCGTTCTCTTCGAGCGACGCCGCGGTAATGACGCTCCGCTCCCAGTCGGTCAGGCTCGACCACCACGACTTGTTCGAGGTCAGCGAGAGCTGTGCGCCCGGCTCGTGCATACCGCCGGTGTAGTAGTATTTGGCGGCCTCGTAGAACTTCATGAAGTAGTCGTTATAGGGGCCGACCCATTCGGTCGCGTCGATGGTGCCGGAGACGAGGTTCTCGTAGATCTGGCCACCCGGAAGCGACACGGTCGAGGCGCCGAGCTTGGCGAGCACCTGGCCGCCAAGGCCGGGGATACGCATCTTGAGGCCTTTGAAGTCATCGACCGATTCGATTTCCTTGTTGAACCAACCACCGGCCTGGGTGCCAGTGTTGCCGGCCGGAAGGCCCTTGAGGCCGAACTGGTCCTGCACCTTGTCCCAAAGCGCCATGCCGCCGCCATAAAGGATCCAGGCGTTGATTTCGGCGAAGCTCATGCCAAACGGCACGGCGGTGAAATAGGCAAGCGCGGGATGTTTGCCGGTCCAGTAATAGTCGGCGCCGATATAGGCCTGGCTGTTGCCGGAGGCGACTTCATCGAACACGTCGAGCGCGCCGACGCGCTCACCGGCGGCGAAATACTCGGTCTGGATCGCACCTTCCGAAAGCTCGGTGATACGTTCGGCCAGACGCTGGGCAGAAACGCCGAGGCCCGGGAAATCGCGCGGCCAGGTCGACACGATGGTCATGGTCTTCGTGCCCTGGGCGATCGCCGGTGCGGCAAGGGCGCTTGCGGCGGTGCCAATCGCGGCCCCCGTCAAAAACTTACGACGCTCCATGTTAGTTCTCCTCCTCCGAAACTGTTGTCTCTTTTTTTGTTTCCCGGCCGATACATCAAGGTCCGATCCGGTCTCGGACAACACTAGGCAGGGGAGCACATATTTCAAACTTTTTTTGAGCGAGGTTGAAAGAAAGTTACCTTCCCAAACGTCAAGCTGCGCAGGAAACTCTGCCTGCGCAGCTTGTGCCTATATTTGAATCACGCCGCTTCGTCTTTCGGGTTCTTCCCCAGGATGATCATCGACAAGAGGTCGTCCTCCGTCACCTCGTCGACCTTCACCGTGCCGACAAGACGGCCGTTCTTCATCACGCTGGCGCGGTCGCACAGGGCTTTGACCTGATGAATGTCGTGGTCGATCAGGAAGATGCCTATGCCCTGGCGTTTCAGCTCCTGGATCAACTCGGCAACCATCCGGGTTTCTTCCACGCCCAGCGCCGCCGTCGGCTCGTCCATGATCAGGATCTTGGCGTTGAAGTAGACCGCGCGCGCGATCGCAACCGATTGCCGCTGACCGCCCGACAACCCGGCGACCGGCGTGGAATAGCGCCGGAAATTGGGATTGAGCCGGGCCATGATCTTGCGCGTCTCGGCCTCCATGCGCGGATCGTCGACCATGCCCAGGCTGTTCACCAGCTCGCGCCCAAGAAAGAGGTTGGACGCCGCATCGAGGTTATCGGCGAGCGCAAGGGTCTGGTAGATCGTCTCGATATTGTATTTGCGCGCATCGCGGGGGGTGTTGATCTGTGCTTCCTCGCCATTCACGAAAATCTGCCCGCCATCGCGGGTGTAGGCGCCCGAGAGCATCTTCATCAGCACCGACTTGCCGGCGCCGTTGTGACCGAGCACCCCCACCACTTCGCCGGGGTATAGATCGAGGCTGACGTGATCGACGGCACGGATGCCGCCGAAGGCTTTTTGCATATCGCGCAACTCGCACAGGGGCGTTCCGCTTCTGTCAACTTGTGCGTCAAACATGGGTCAAGCTCCCGTCCGTTTGCGGTAGATCGTGTCAATGAGCACGGCGAGCACCAGCACGAAGCCGACGACGATATTCTGGAACGGCGCATCGACGCCAACCATCGCCATGCCCGATTGCAGGCTCTGCATGATCAGAGCACCCAGAATCGCGCCGTGAATCGTGCCTATTCCGCCCGAAAGCGCGGTGCCGCCAATGACGGCGGCGGCGATCACGCGCAGTTCGTCGAGCGTGCCGATATCGTTCGAGTGGAAGGTCTGGCGCGATGAGGCGACCACGGCCGAGATCGCCGCGAGCACGCCCATGATCATGAACACCTTCACGGTGAGAAAACGGATATTGATCCCCGCCAGTTCCGCTGCCTCGGGGTTGCCCCCGGTGGCGAAGATATAGCGCCCAAGCCGGGTGCGCTTGGCGACTACGGTCATCACCACCGCAATCAGGATCAGCACGAAAACCGAGATCGGCAAGCCATAGCCTTCGGTATATCCGGCCGGCATCACCTCGCCTCGCGCTTCGAACACGCGCTCCAGCTTGCGCACCGGAACATCATAAGCGTTCAGGATCGCAACGAACCCAAGGATCGACACCGCCGCGACCAGCCCGAGCAATGCCTCGGCCCAGACCGGCTTGGCCGGGAAGCCGTGGGCGATTTTCGACTGCCGGGCGCGGATCAACGCCCAGACCACGAAAGCGACCGCGAGCGCTCCGAAAATCCAGCTCCAGGTTTCGCCAAGCGTTCCGTTGATGCCGCCGAAAACCTGAAAATTCTCGTCAAGCGGGCCAATGGTCTGGCCCTTGGTGAGATACCAGCCGACGTTGCGCCAAACGAGAAAGCCGCCAAGCGTGACAATAAAAGCCGGAATGGTGAGATACCCGACGAGCCACCCGTGCAGCGCCCCGATCAAGAGGCCGGTGACAATGCCGATTACAATGGCTACGGGCGCAATCAGGGCGCTGCCGAATTCGATGCCAAACCACTGAGGTAGCACGACCGTTTGGGTCATCGCCATCATCGCCGAAGTCACTGCCAGCACGGCGCCGACTGAAAGATCAATGTGCTTTGTGACGATCACGAAAACCATCCCGGTAGCCATGATCGCCACCGAGACCGTCTGGATCGTAAGATTGAAGACGTTGCGCGGCGTCAGAAACCGGCCGTCGGTCAGCACGTTGAAAACCAGCGTGATCACCAGAAATGCCCCGATCATGCCCAATAGTCGGGTGTCAATCTCAAGGGTCTGCAAGAAATTTCGTTTGAGCCGTGTCGGTTCCGACACGTCGTTGCTGGGGGTGGTGTCTGTCATGGCCGCCGTCCGCTATGGTGTGCCCTCCCCCCGGCAGATGCGGGGAGAGGGCAATGTTCAGTTTTGCTGAGCGATCAGTTGCAGGGTGCGGGGCCGTTTTCCACGCCCTGGCACAGGGTTTCCTGGTCGATCCAGCCAGAATCCACCACAACCGACAGATTGTCCTGGGTGATCGGAACCGGCGCGAGGAAGATCGAGTTCATCGTCGTGCCAGACGGCGAAGTCCACTCGGCCACGCCTTCCAGATCGGTCATCGCGGTGCCCGCTACCATGGCAGCGGCGGCTTCACCCGCGGCACGGCCGAGGTCGCGCGCGTCTTTCCAGACCGAAACCGTCTGGGTGCCCTTGGCAACGCGGTTCAGAGCGGCATGGTCGCCGTCCTGACCGGAAACCGGGATACCGTCCATGCCCTGAGCCGTCAGCGCGGCTACCACACCACCAGCGGTGCCGTCATTCGAGGCAACGACCGCGTCGACGTTGTTGTCGTTCGCCGTCAGGATCTGCTCCATGTTGCGCTGGGCGTTGGCCGGCAGCCAGCCGTCGGTATAGGCTTCACCGACGATGGTAATGTCACCGGCGTCGATCGCGGCTTGCAGGATTTCCTGCTGACCGCCACGCAGGAAGTCTGCGTTCGGGTCGGTCGGCGAACCCTTGATCATCACGTAGTTGCCGGTCGGCGCAGCCGCGAACACGGCGCGGGCCTGCATCCGGCCCACTTCGACGTTGTCGAAGGTGATGTAGAGCGCGCGCGGGTCTTCGATCAGGCGGTCATAAGCGACAACCGGAATGCCTTCGTCGGCGGCGGCCTGCACGGCGGGAATGATCGCCTGGGTGTCCTGCGCCAGAACGATCAGCGCGTCGGCGCCTTGGGCGATCAGGCTTTCGATGTCGGACAGCTGCTTCGACGCCGAGCTTTGCGCGTCGGCCGAAATGTATTCCGCGCCAGCCGCTTCAAGCGCTGCCACGATCGCTGCTTCGTCGGTTTTCCAGCGTTCTTCCTGGAAGTTCGACCAGCTCACGCCCACGGTCTGAGCGAATGCGGATGTTGCCATCGTCGCGCCCAGAATCGCGGCCGCAAATACGGAAATTGTCTTCATAATGTCCTCCCAAATGGACCGCCGTCGGCAATCTCCCCTCCCGGGAGATTCGGCGGATGCGGTGATGCTAACATATTTATTTTTTCGACCTAAATAAATAACGCACCGAATCTGAAAAATATGCTAGACCATTTCAGGACGCGGAGGAGGATGACCTGTGGCCAAGTTGGACCGTTCGGCCGGGGGTGGCGATGCGCGCGACAAGACCCGACAAGAGGTGGTTTCATTGATCCGCAGCGCCGGTCAGATTGCCCGCATCGACATTGCGGCCAAGACCGGCGTGAGTCCGGCCACGATCACGGCAATCACCCAGGAAATGATCCAGGCCGGCCTGATCGAGGAGGTCGCGCCGGATGCGGGGCGCACGATCTCGGGGCGCGGTCGCCCCAGGGTCTCGCTGAAATTGCGGGGCGATGCGCATCTCATGGCCGGGATCAAGGTTTCGTTCCGGTTTCTCAGCCTCGTATTGGTCGACTTCGAGGGCAATACGCTGGGCGAACACGTGCAGCCGATCTCGGGGCCACGGGTGTCACCCGAGGCCTTGGTGAAAGAGATCGGAATGCTGCTCGAGGCCGCCACCGCCGAGATCGGCCGCACGCCCGACGATATCTCCGGCCTCGGCGTCGGCCTTGCCGGAACAATCGACGCCATCGAGGGTTTCGTGCACTGGTCGCCGTCGCTCACCGAGCGCAATGTGCAACTGCGCAACATGCTCGAAGCCGTCCTGCCGATGCCGGTATTTCTCGACAACGACGCCAACCTCGTCGCCAAGGCCGAACAGCTCTTTGGCGAGGCGCGCGGTGTGCGCGATTTCATCGTGGTGACGATCGAACAGGGCGTTGGCATGGGCATTGTGATTGACGGCGAGGTGTTTCGGGGCACCCGGGGCTGCGGGGCGGAGTTCGGCCATACCAAGGTGCATCTCGACGGTGCGCTTTGCCGCTGCGGGCAGCGCGGTTGCCTCGAGGCCTACGTGGCCGATTATGCGCTTCTGCGCGAGGCCGACGTGTCGTTGCCAGCCCCATCGGGGAAGACCCCGGCGGAACGGCTGGACTTGCTGTTTGAAGCGTCTCGCTCCGGCAATCCGACGGCGCGATCCATCATCCAGCGCGCCAGCCGGATGTTTGCCATGGGGCTGGCCAATCTTCTCAACATTTTCGACCCCAAGCTGGTCATCCTGTCAGGGGAGCGCATGAGCCACGATTTTCTCTATTCCGACGATGTGCTCGCGGCGATGCATGATGCCGTGGTGCAGGTCGACGCGCCACCACCAGAAGTCAAGATTCACAAATGGGGCGACCAGATGTGGGCCAAGGGTGCCGCCGCCTTCGCAATGGAAGGGGTGACCGAGCTTGCGGTGCGGAGGCCGGCGGTCGATGCGTAGCGCGCTCGCTCTCCTGCTGCTCGCACCCGGCATTGCCCTGGGCGATCCGCTGTTCCAACCGATTGCGGTGCCCGCGCATGTCTATGGCGGCGGGTGGGAGCATTTCGTCGGTGGCGGCATGGCGGTGTTTGACTGCAACGGCGATCAGTTTCCCGAGATCGTCGCGGCCGGGGGCGAGAACCCGGTCACGCTCTTGCTCAATGAAACCGGCAAGCGGGGTGCGCCCGTCAGCTTTCGCGCCGCAACACCCGGCGCGCTGGCGCTGACCGGGGTGAGCGGCCTGTACCCGCTCGACATTGACGGCGACGGCCTGCTGGACCTGGCGGTGCTCCGGGTGGGGGAAAACCTGTTGCTCAAGGGCGCAGCGAATTGCAGCTTCGCGCCATTTCCCGCCGCGCTGGGCTTTGTCAGCGACAATCGCTGGACAACGTCCTTCACCGCGACATGGGAAGCAGGCGCCCAGCTGCCCACCCTTGCCTTTGGCAATTACGTTGACCGGACCGATCCGAAGGGCCCGTTTGAGGCCTGCGATACAAATCAGCTCTATCGACCCGAAAACAGTGTCTATTCCGCCCCGATTACGCTGGAGCCGGGCTATTGTGCGCTGTCGGCCCTGTTTTCCGACTGGAACCGGGAGGGGCGGGCCGATCTGCGCCTGTCGAATGACCGGCACTATTACGTGCGCGGCGGTCAGGAACAGCTCTGGGCAATGGAGGATGTGCCACGGCTCTATACCGAGGCCGAGGGGTGGCGGCCCTATGCCCTCTGGGGCATGGGTATCGCCAGCCGGGATCTGACCGGCGACGGATTGCCGGAGGTCTACCTGTCGTCGATGGGCGATCAGCACCTGCAGATCCGCGACGGCGCCGGGCCAAGCTGGGTCAATGCGCCCTTTGAGCTCGGGGCCACCGCACAGCGCCCGCATCTGGGCGATGACGGACGGCCGTCGACCGGCTGGCACATCGCCTTCGGCGATATCGACAACGATTTCCGCGACGACGTGTTTATCGCCAAGGGCAACGTCGAGCAGATGCCCTCGAACGCGATGGAAGACCCTAATTCAATGCTGATGCAGGGAGAGGACGGGCGGTTCACCGAGGTATCGGTCGCCGCCGGTGTCGCCAGCATGGCGCGCTCGCGAGGCGCGGCGCTGGCGGATTTCAACCTCGACGGACGGCTTGATCTTGCGGTTGCCAACCGGCGGCTGCCAATGGAGGTCTACCAGAACGCGACCGTGACCGAGGGCCATTGGCTTGCGGTGACGCTGGCTCAGCCAGGGCCCAACAGCCACGGTGTGGGCGCATGGGTCGATCTGCGGGTGGGCGACCGGGTGCTGAGCCGCGAGATCACCGTGGGCGGCGGTCATGCCAGCGGAACCGCGGTGCCGGAGCATTTCGGGCTCGGGCACGCGGAAGCGGTTGAGCTGCGCATCACCTGGCCGGACGGAGCGCAGACCGACTGGATCGAGGTGGAACCCGATTGCATTCTGCGGATCACACGGATGGACAACGGCTTGCGGCTCGACCAGCTCTGAGGCCGGGCGAACTGCGCCGTTGCGTGGCCAGACCCTACCGCCGCGCACCCCAGCTCAGGGAGGCGTGTTTGCGGGTGTAGGATTCACCCATGAAACCGATCATCACCAGCACCGTTGCCACGATCAACGGATAGAGCCAGTTCGAGTAATGCGGGTTGTAGTTGATGAAGGTGAAGCCCCGCGCCTGGTCGATGATGTGAAAGAGCGGGTTCCAGTCAAACATCTTGAGCAGGGTGAACGGCAGGGTGTTGGCCACGAACATCTTGCCCGAGGCGATCATGTTGGCGCGGGTATAAAGCTGGGTGCCGACGCGGGTGAAATTGGGAAACCACGGCTTGAGCGCCAGAAAGATCAGGCCCACGCCGATGCCGGAAAACCACGCGAGCAGCAGCATCCCGAAGGTGCCGGTCATGTTTTCGATCTCGATCGGGGTCACGGCGATGTGGTAGATGTAGAGCACCAACACCACCGACAAAACCTGGATGTAAAGCTGCGACAGCGCGTTGGACACGATCGAAACCAGCGTGTTCATCGGGGCATGCTGCATCATCGCCGATGTCGGCCCGGCGGCACCGGCAATCGCGCCCAAGGTTTTCACATGCGTCATGTAGAGGAAGATCCCCGACATGATGTAGAGCAGGAAATCGCCGCGAATGAGCGTTCCGCGCAAGCCGAGCACCGAATACATCAGGTAGAACACGGCAACCAGCGTCATGGTCTGAAGCATGTTGAGGATCAGGCCGATGATCGCGTTCGAATGCGACTGGCGCAACTGGCGCACGGTCGCATGATAGATGACCTCGAACATCGAGACCATGTGCGATAGCTTGCTTCGCCTTTGCCGAACTTCAAACTGGAACATGCGCGCGCCTTGTGCCTGCTTCGCCCCTTTTTCGCAGGGAATTCTTGCCGATCCCTTATACCCGGACCATAAGGGGATGGAGATTTTTTCGCAACACGGCCGAAGAAGCCGGGCCGGTAAGGAGTGAGCAGTGGATTTTGACAAATTGGAAACCGTCATGCGGCGTTTGGCGCTGGAGGCGGGCGACGTCATCATGGAGATTTATAACTCCGACGATTTCGACGTTCGCGCCAAGTCTGACGACAGCCCGGTGACGGCCGCCGACGAAGCCGCGGACGCACTGATTTCGGCGGGGCTGCGCCAAGCGTTTCCGGATGTGCTTCTGGTGACCGAAGAGCAGGCCGCGAGCCACAAGGAAAGCGCGGCCGAGTTCCTCATCGTCGACCCGCTTGACGGCACCAAGGAGTTTATCCACCGGCGCGGCGATTTCACCGTCAATATCGCCTACGTGGTCGATGGTGTGCCGGTGCGCGGCGTGGTCTATGCGCCTGCGAAAGAGCGGATGTTCTTCACCCGCGCCGATGGCGTGTCGGTGGAAGAGGCCGGGCCGTTCGACAAGGCCGCGATGGGCGCGGTCGCGCCGATCAGGGTTGCCACACCGGACAACGCGGCGCTGATGGTCGTCGCCTCGAAATCCCACCGCGACCAGGCGACCGACGACTATATCGGCAAATACGCCGTGCGCGATATGACCTCGGCCGGATCATCGCTGAAATTCTGCCTCGTCGCCACCGGTGAGGCCGACCTGTATCCGCGCCTCGGGCGCACGATGGAATGGGATACCGCCGCCGGCCACGCCGTGCTGAAGGGCGCGGGCGGCGCGGTGATCCGCTTTGACGATCACACGCCCCTCACCTATGGCAAGCCGATCTACGAAAACCCGTTCTTCATTGCCTATGCTCCGGGTGTGGATCTGAAATCCGCCTGACATGCCTGTGCTGCTCGTCATCCCTGCGCGCTATGCCTCAAGCCGCTATCCGGGCAAGGCGCTGGTGCCGCTAAAGGGTGCGAAAGGGCAGGAAAAGACACTGATTCACCGCTCATGGGAGGCGGCGATGCAGGTTTCAGGCATCGACCGCGTGGTGGTAGCGACGGACGACGCCCGGATCGGCGACGCCGCACAAAGCTTCGGCGCCGAGGTGGTGATGACCTCGCAAAACTGCGAGAACGGCACCGAGCGTTGCGCCGAGACGCATGACGCGCTGGGCAGCGGGTTTGACATCGTGGTGAACCTTCAGGGCGATGCGCCGCTGACTCCGCCATGGTTTGTCGAAGCGCTCGTGGCCGAGCTCGAAGCCCACCCAACGGCGGAGGTGGCCACCCCGGTTCTGCGTTGCACGGGCCGCGCACTTTCGGGCTTTCTCGATGACCGGCGCGCGGGCCGCGTCGGTGGCACAACGGCGGTGTTCGGGATCGAGAACCAGGCACTCTACTTCTCCAAGGAAGTGATCCCCCACACCGCACAAAGCTACCCGCCCGAAGCGGCGACGCCGGTGTTTCACCATGTTGGCGTCTATGCTTACCGATCTGCGGCGCTCGCCGCCTATCCGCGCTGGAAGGCCGGGCCGCTGGAGGCGCTGGAAGGGTTGGAACAGCTCCGGTTTCTTGAGCGAGAACGCCCGGTGCTTTGCGTCGAGGTCGACGCGCGCGGACGGCAGTTCTGGGAATTGAACAACCCCGAAGACGTGCCCAGGATCGAGGCAATGCTGTCCGAGATGGGCATCGAATGACCGCGTTGCCGGTTTCGGTCGTCGTGGTGAGCCGGGGGCGGCCGGGGCTGTTGCCGCGCTGTCTGACCGGGATCGGTCAGCTTTGCTACCCGGCTTTCGAGATCGTCGTGGTCGCCGATCCGGCCGGGGCCGACGCAGTGCGGCGCGCCGGTTGGGAAGATCGGGTAAAGCTCGTGCCGTTCGACGAGGCCAATATCTCTGCGGCCCGCAACGCCGGGATCACCCAGGCGGCGGGCGACATCGTGGCCTTTATCGACGACGACGCCGTGCCGGAGCCGACCTGGCTTTCGCACCTCGCCGCGCCCTTCGCCGATGCAAGCGTCGCCGCCAGTGGTGGCTACGTGATCGGACGCAACGGGATTTCGTTCCAGTGGACGGCGCGTGCGGTCAACGCCTTGGGGCAGAAGATCGCATTGCCCCACAGCGGCGATGCGCCGTTCGCGCCGGTGCCCCCCGAGGGCTACGTGCCCAAGGTGGAGGGCACCAATTGCGCCTTTCGGCGGCGCCCGCTTGCCGCACTTGGCGGGTTTGATCCGGCGTTTCGGTTCTACCTCGACGAGACCGACCTCAACATGCGGATCGCCCGATCTGGCGGCCGCACGGTGATGGTGCCTCTGGCGCGGGTGCACCATGGCTATGCCGCTTCCGAGCGCCGTGCCGCTGACCGTGCGCCGCGTGATCTGAGCGAGATCGGCGCATCCTCTGCGGTGTTTCTGCGCAAGCACGCTCCCGAAGCCGACATGGACAGGCAGCGCCGGGCGCTGGGCGACACCTACAGGCGCACCTTGCTCCACCACATGGTGACCGGCGCGCTCGAACCACGCGACGTTGCCCGGATCGCGCAAAGTTTCGACGCCGGATTTGCCGACGGCCTGAACCGGGTGCTTGCGCCGCTATCGCCACTTGTCGCACCGCAAGCTCCGTTGCTTGCCTATAAGCGCCGCCCGGCAAGCGGCGTTTCGCGGCTCGTTGCCGGCCGCGTCTGGGCCCGCGCCCGGCTGCGCCGCGAGGCCGCTGCGGCGGTGGCCGCAGGAGATATCGTAACCGTGTTCCGGTTCAGCCACACCACGCTTGCGCACCGGGTGCGATTCCACCAGGGCGGCTGGTGGGAGCATCGGGGCGGACTGTTCGGACGATCGGACCGCAGCGCCGCGTTCTTTCGGTTGCACCGGTTTGGCCATCGGGTAGACAGGGAATGGGCACGGGTGGCGAGGCTGCGCCGGTGCGGCGACTGATCCGTGATTTGGTAATGACGTTTTGCCCACTTCACGATAGCTTGCGCAGGGCATACCGGGGACAACGCAAGGCAATGTAGGGACGACACGCGCAGAGCGAGGTCCGCACGACATAAGAGGTTACGCAGTACCATGAGACGTAAGGTCACCAAGGCAATTTTTCCCGTCGCAGGTCTGGGCACGCGCTTCCTGCCCGCGACGAAGTCGATCCCGAAAGAGATCATGACGCTGGTTGACCGCCCCCTGATCCAATACGCGATCGACGAGGCCCGCGCGGCGGGCATCAAGGAATTCATTTTCGTGACCTCGCGCGGCAAGGGCGCGCTGGAGGATTACTTCGACATCAACCCGGTGCTGGAAGCGAGCCTGCGCAAGAGCGGCAAGGATGGGCTGCTCGACATGCTCAAGAGCACCAACATGGATAGCGGCGCGATCGCCTATATCCGCCAGCACAAGGCCCTCGGCCTCGGTCACGCCGTCTGGTGCGCCCGCCGGTTGATCGCGGACGAACCCTTCGCTGTTATCCTGCCCGATGACGTGATCGCCGGCGAGAAGCCGGTCTTGCAACAGATGGTTGAAGCCTACCAGGAAACCGGCGGCGCAATGGTCGCGGCAATGGAGGTAGCGCCCGAGAAAGCCTCATCCTACGGGGTGCTCGATATCGAGGAAGACATGGGCGCGCTGGTCAAGGTCAGGGGCATGGTCGAAAAGCCCGCAGCCGACAAGGCGCCGTCAAACCTTGCCGTGATCGGACGCTACATTCTCACCCCGAATGTGCTTGCCAACATCTCCAAGGTGAAGGGCGGCGCAGGCGGAGAGATCCAGCTTACCGACGCGATTGCCGAAGAGATCAGCCAGGGACGCGACGTATTTGGCTACCGCTTCCGGGGTCAGCGTTTCGATTGCGGCTCAAAGGCCGGGTTCCTGCAAGCCACGGTCGCCTTCGGGATGGACCGCGAAGACCTGCGCGACGAGTTCACCACCTATATCGAAGAGATCATGGCGCTGCGCAAAGCGGCGCAGTAAGCATCGGCGGATGGAACCGGACCGCGCGACGGCATTACACCCTCCACCCGCAGCCCGGTTGCTCGATCTGTCGCGCCTCGTGTCTCGGGTCGGAAAAGGGCCGCATACCGGCATCGACCGGGTTGAGGCGGCCTATCTCAAGCGGTTTTTGGAAGACCCCACACCGCTTTTTTCGCTGGTTCAGACCCGCTTTTTCTACGCCGTTCTTGACCGGGCCGGCACTGCTGCACTGGCAGAGCGGCTTTTTGGCGCCGTGCCTTGGGGCAAGCCCAGCCTCGCATCGCGGTTCCGGCGTCGGATGGAGCCCGAGCAGCGGGCGGCCGAGAGTGATGTTCGCCGGCTTGCCCTTGCAATATGCACCGGGGCCAACCTGGCCAGGACGCTTGCACGGCATCTTCCCAAGGGCACGGCGCTGGTGGCTGTTGGACAGGGGCGAGCGCTGAAGGACGGCGTTTTTCGCGCTGTGCACGAGATCGACGGCGGGCGTGTTCACGTTCTTCTCCACGACACGATTCCGCTCGATTATCCAGCCTTCATGGCCCCTCGTTCCGTTGACGGTTTTTCACGGCTGATGCAGCTTGTCTCGACCGAAGCGGATCTGGTGATCTACAATTCAAGGGCCACCCGCACCGCCGCGGAGCGCCACTTTACGAAGTTGGGGCGGGTGCCGCCGCAGATCGTGGCCCATCTCGGGATCGACATGCCGCAGGAGTCGGACGCATCTGGCATCCCGGCAGATGTTGATCTGTCAAAACCCTATTTCGTTTCGCTCGGCACGATCGAGCCACGCAAGAACCACGCATTTCTGCTCGATATCTGGGAGCATTTCGCCCAGACCCTGCCGGCCGATCAGATCCCGCAACTCGTCATCATCGGGCGGCGCGGCTGGGCGAACGATGCGGTGTTTGACAGGCTCGATACCTCGCCGGTCATGGGCCGGCACGTGGTCGAGTTGTCCGGGCTCGACGATCACGCCGTCGCCGCGCTCATCCAGCGGGCGCGGGCGCTGTTGATGCCCAGTCACGTCGAGGGGTTCGGTCTGCCGCCGGGCGAGGCACTGATGCTCGGCACCCCGGCGATCGTGAATGACCTCGATATCTACCGTGAAGTATTTGGAAACAATCTCGTTTACCTGAATGTTGACGACATGTATCCTTGGGCCGGGCAGATCATCGAACTTGCCCGGGCAGAAAAAAACGTTCGCAGGGCAGCGGACGGGGAGGTTTTCGAGCTTCCCACTTGGCAAGAGCATTTCAACCTTGTTTTAAAGGTGACGTGATAGCTAGGACGAAACCTGCCTGACAAGGAAGGGACGGGGTTGAGTGTTGTGCGATCATATCGTCTGCGCTGGGAGCGGAAACGCTGGCGCATCCGTGCGCTGCGCAAGCGCCGGGACCTTATGCTCGACGTTGATCGAACCGAAACAATCAAGCCGAACGACATCCTTGTTCTGAGCACCCTGCGCAACGAGCGGGTGCGTCTGCCGTATTTTCTCGAATATTATCGTCGGCTTGGCGTCGGGCATTTCCTGATGGTCGATAACGGCAGCGATGACGGCTCGCGCGAATATCTGGCCAAGCAGGACGACGTGTCGCTCTGGTCAACCGCGGCAAGCTACAAGCGCGCCAGGTTCGGGGTGGACTGGCTGAACTGGATCGCGCGCAAACATGCCCATGGCCACTGGGCGTTGACGGTCGATCCGGATGAATTCTTCGTCTATCCCTTTTCCGATACCCGCAGCCTGCGGGCGCTGACAGACTGGCTCGATGCCTCGTCCATCCGCTCCTTCGGGGCGATGCTGCTCGATATGTATCCCAAGGGACCACTCGACCAGCAACCTTACCACGAAGGGCAGGACCCGTTCGAGATTGCCAGCTGGTTCGACTCCGGCAATTACATGATTTCGAAGAACCCGAAGTTCGGCAATCTCTGGATCCAGGGCGGTCCGCGCGCCCGTGCGTTCTTTGGCGACAACCCGGCGCGCGCGCCTGCGCTCAACAAGATCCCGCTGGTGAAGTGGCACCGCGCCTACACCTATATCAGCTCAACGCATAACCTGCTGCCACGCGGGCTGAACTTGGTCTATGACGAGTGGGGCGGCGAGAAGGCCAGCGGTGTGCTGCTGCACGCGAAGTTTCTCGACACCTTCGCGGATAAGGCAGCGGAAGAGCTCAACCGCAAGCAGCACTACGCGGCGAGCCATGAATACAAGGCTTATGCCGCGAAGCTCGCCGACAATCCCGATCTCTGGTGCAAGTGGTCGGAGAGATACATCAACTGGCGCCAACTCGAGATTCTCGGGCTGATGTCGAAAGGCAACTGGGCATGACCGTCGGCTTCGTCATGCTCGTGCACACGGCGCTGGATCGCGCCGAGCAGGTTGCCCGGCATTGGGCGACGAACGATTGCCCGGTAGTGATCCATGTCGACAAGAAGGTGAAGCGGGCCGACCACGCCGGGTTTGTCAACGCGCTGGCCGACCTCGACAATGTGAAGTTCTCGACCCGCTATTCCTGCGAATGGGGAACGTGGTCGCTGGTCAAGGCAAGCCAGGACGCATCGGAACTGTTGCTGAGCGAGTTCGCGGATGTGCGCCACGTCTACCTCGCCTCCGGCTCTTGCTTGCCGCTCCGCCCGGTTCAGGAGCTGAAGGATTACCTCGCCGAACGGCCGATGACGAATTTCATCGAGAGCGTTACCACCGAAGATGTGCCATGGACGGTGGGCGGGCTTGACGAAGAGCGCTTTACCTTGCGCTTTCCGTTCTCCTGGAAGCGCCGCCGACGGATGTTCGATGCCTATGTGCGGCTCCAGCGCAAACTGAAATTCAAGCGCAAGATCCCGGAAGGATTGGTGCCGCATCTGGGCAGCCAGTGGTGGTGCCTGACCCGGCAGACCCTCACCGCCATTCTCGAAGACCCCGACCGCGAGACTTACGACGCCTATTTCTGCAAGGTCTGGATCCCCGACGAAAGCTATTACCAGACGCTGGTGCGGCTCTATTCCACCAATATCGAGAGCCGGTCGCTCACGCTCTCGAAGTTTGATTTCCAGGGCAAGCCGCATATCTTCTACGATGACCATATGCAGCTTCTGCGGCGCTCAGATTGCTTCGTGGCGCGCAAGATCTGGCCTCACGCCGAAAAGCTCTACAAGGGATTCCTGTCAGAAGACGCGTCGGTGTTTACCGGGGCCGAACCGAACCCCGGCAAGATCGACCGGATCTTTTCCAAGGCCGTCGAGCGCCGGACCAAGGGCCGGGCGGGCCTCTACATGCAAAGCCGTCTGCCCAATCCGGGCTGGGAAAACGGGTTTACCAGCGCGCCCTACGCGGTGTTCGAGGGCTTCACCGAGTTGTTCGAAGATTTCGAGGATTGGCTGGCGCGCGTCGTGGGCGCACGGGTGCATGGGCATCTGTATTCGCCCGACTCGATAGAGTTCACCGGCGGCCAGGCCGTCTTTGCCGGGGCGCTGTCGGGGAGTGTCGAGCTGCGCGACTACAACCCGCGCGCCTTCCTGACCAACCTGATCTGGAACACCCGCGGCGAGCGTCAGTGTTTCCAGTTCGGCCCGCGCGACAACCAGGACATCAGCTGGGACATTGCCAAGGACGCCAATGCTACGATCTCGGTGATCTCCGGAGCCTGGGCGGTGCCGCTGTTCTATTCCAACGCCAATTTCTCCTCGATCCGCAAGGAAGCGGCGCGGCTGCAAAAGATCGAAGCCCATCACCTCGACGCCCTGCGCTCCTACTACGCCAAGGCACGCGTGCGGATCTGGACATTGGCGGATTTTGTCGAGAACCCGATGGAGCCGTTGCAGACCATCATCGACGAGCTTGGCAGCCGCACCGCCCACCGGCTGACCGAGGCGCCGCGCATGGTGTCGCTCGATGGGTTTGGCCAGTTTCTTCAGAATCTCAAGAACCAGGGTATGCAGCCGCACCTGATGGGCGACTTCCCGGTCTCCAACGCGCTGGCGCAGGCTCAGAACAAACCGCGCAAACCCTATCTGGTGAAGTAAAGCACAGGGCTCATGGACAGACCTTTTGACAGTTTCGTAATTCTCGCCGAGATGCGAACGGGCTCGAACTTTCTCGAATCCAACATCAACGAAGTGCCGGGGCTGCATTCCTACGGCGAGGCGTTCAATCCATATCTGCTGTGCAAGCCGGGCCAGACCGAACTGCTCGGCGTGACCCAGGCCGAACGCGACGCCGACCCGCTACGGCTGATCAACCGGATGAAGGAAAAGACCGAGGGGCTTTACGGGTTTCGGCTGTTTCACGATCACGATCCGCGAGTCTTCGATCACGTGATGAACGACCGGCGCTGCGCCAAGGTGATCCTGAACCGCAACCTCGTCGATTCATGGGTGTCGCAACGCATTGCCTGGTCAACGAACCAGTGGGCACTGGAGGACGTGAAAGACGCCAAGAAGTGGCGGGTCAAGTTTGATGCGAAGGATTTCAAGCATCTCTATTTCACCGTGAAGGAACGGCAGATCGAGATCGCGCGGCGCTTGCAGATCACCGGTCAGGCGGGGTTCTACATCGACTACGATGACATTCAGGACATCAGGGTCATCAACGGGTTGATCCGATTTCTGGGCGTGGATCACGAGCTTGAGGCCTTCTCGGGGAAGTTCAAGAAGCAGAACCCCGAAACGCTCGCCGACAAGGTGCGCAACTTCCCGGTGCTCGAAGCCACGGTGAACGAGATCGACCGTTACGATCTTGGCAGCCTGCCCAATTTCGAGCCGATGCGGAACCCGGTGGTGCCTAGCTACATCACCACTGAAACCGCGCCGCTGCTGTTCATGCCGGTGCAGGGCGGGCCCGACCGCGAGGTGAAGGCCTGGCTCGCCGCGGTCGACGGGGTGGCGGAGGATGCGCTCGCCACCGGCTTCACCCAGCGCGAGCTGCGCAAGTGGAAGCGCCATCACCCTGGCCACCGCAGCTTCACGGTGCTGCGCCACCCGGCGGTGCGCGCCCACGCCGCGTTCTGCCGCCACTTCCTGACCGGCGGAGATGAAACCTACAGCGAAATCCGGCAAACCCTGATCAACATCTACAAGGTGCCGCTGCCCGCCGAATTGCCGCCCGAAGAAAGCTACGACGCCGAGAAGCACCGCGAGGCCTTCCTTGCCTTTCTCAAGTTCGTTGCCGGAAATCTCGGCGGCCAGACCTCGATCCGGATCGACGGGTCATGGGCCACGCAGGGCCACGTACTGCAAGGTTTCGGGCAGTTCCTTCTGCCGGATCACGTGCTGCGCGAGGAAGACCTGGAAAGCGGGCTGGCCGAGATCGCGCGCGAAGTGGGGATCGAGCCCCCGGCCCTGCCCGAGACCGCGCCGGAGACGCCGCACAGCCTTGAAAGCATCTACGATACCGAGGTCGAGGAAGCCGTGCGCAAAGCGTATCAGCGCGATTTCATGTTGTTCGGCTACCGGCCGTGGCGGCGTAACCCGTAGGCCCGGCTCAGGCGGCGCGGGTTGACTGCGCTTCGGTCAGGATCGTATGCAGCGTGTCGGGTTCATCGTTGGCCCGCAGCTTGGCGCAGATGGCGGGATCGCGCATGGTGCGCGAGACCAGCGCCAGCGCCTTGAGGTGATCGACACCCGACCCGTCCGGCGCAAACAGCGCAAAGACCAGATCGACCGGCTGGCGATCGACGGCGTCGAAATCGACCGGCTTTTCGATCCGGACGAAGGCCCCAACGACCTCTTCAAGCCCCTTGATCCGGGCATGTGGCAGCGCCACGCCGTGGCCCACCCCGGTGGGCCCCAGCGATTCACGCTCCTGCAGGGCGCTGAAGGCCGCGCCGGCATCAAGCCCGTGGACCGAAGCGACAATATCGCCAAGGTCCTGAAACAGGCGCTTCTTGCTGGAAACGTTGGCCAGCACCTTAACGGCGGCAGGCCGGAGAATACGTGAAAGTTGCATCGTCTCTACTTATTTCCGGCCCGCTACAGCGAGCGGCCTCAGGCCGTGTTGCCGGGGTCGATCCAGCCGATGTTGCCATCTTCGCGGCGGTAGACGACGTTGACCCCGTTGGTTTTTTCGTTGCGGAAGACAAGCAACCGCGTGTCAGAGAGCTCCATCTGCATCACCGCTTCGCCGACCGAGATCGTGGGCACCCGCGTCTCCATCTCGGCGATGATGATCGGTTGCAGCGACTCGGGCTCGGATTCCTCCGCACCCTTCTCAGCCGCGAGGATATACGAGGCACCGCCCAAAGTTTCAACCGGGTTCGAGCGTTCCTTGTGATGGTCTTTCAACCGACGCTTGTAGCGGCGCAGTTGTTTTTCCATCTTTTCGGCGCAATCGTCGAACGACGCATAGATCTCGGTGGCCTTTGCGCTGGCCTGGGCGGTGAGCCCGGTCGAGAGGTGCACAACGGCTTCGCAAACATATTCATGCGCGACCTTGGAGAAGACCACCTGGGCGTCAGTGGGGCGTTCGGAGTATTTCCGCACGACCGCGCCCAGCTCTTCCTTCACATGGGTCTGAAGGGCTTCGCCGATATCGATCTGTTTGCCGCTGATCTGGTACTTCATACTTGCTCCTCACTTTCGGAAATATCCCGGTCTCGCGGCGCGCCTGCGCTGGCGAGAGCGCCGGGAATGGTCTCATTAGTTTGCGTCTTGCATGCTTGCGTTTTGGAAGCCGCCTGAATCTCACGGGCGATTGTGGTGCTAGGGCCGATACGGCCAAGGCACGAACGGGCAGAGCTGTGTCCATGCATGTTCACTATCATTTGGCGACGCAGGGCTCCCGATGTCAACTGAATTAGGCCGACAAACTGTTTCGTGTCAGTGCGCGAAAATGTCGGTCTCGGGCCACCCCATCAGGTCGAGCTGCGCGCGTGCAGGCAGGAACTCGAACGCCGCACGCGCCACCTCGGTGCGGCCCTCGCGAGCAAGCCTTGAATCGAGCCTTTCGCGCAGCCGGTGCAGGTAGAGCACGTCCGAGGCGGCGTATTCGAGCTGCGCCTCGGTCAGATCCTCGGCGCCCCAGTCGGTCTGCTGCTGCTGCTTGGAAATGTCGACGTGCAAAAGCTCGTCGAGCAGCACTTTCAGCCCGTGGCGATCGGTGTAGGTGCGCACCAGCTTCGAGGCGATCTTGGTGCAGTAGACGGGCGCGGTCAGCGCGCCGAAGGCGTTGAGCAGCATGGCGATGTCGAACCGGCCGAAATGGAACAGCTTGAGCACGTTCGGATCGGTCAGCATCGCCACGAGGTTTGGCGCCTCGGTCTGGCCCTTCTCGACATGCACGATATGGGCATTGCCGTCACCGCTCGAAAGCTGCACCACGCACAGCCGGTCGCGGTGCGGGTTGAGGCCCATGGTCTCGGTGTCAATCGCAACGACAGGGCCAAGATCAAGCCCGTTGGGAAGGTCGCGCTTGTAGAGATGATTGGCCATGAGGCGCCTCGCGTTGGTTTGCGCGCTTGATAGTGGGATTGCCGCGCACGATCAACGTCGCTTTCACCTGTTGCGCACAAAAGGCAGGCATTTACGAATTGCAATGTGTTAACCTGTCTGGAACCCGCCGGCACAGGCGGGGCATAGCGTTATGACAACAGGGAGAAACGCATGATCGACATGTGGAGAGAGATGGCATTGGCCAACCCGGCGGCCTGGATTGGCTGGGGCGGCTTGATCATCGGGATCGTATTCGGCTTCACCATTCACCGCACCAATTTCTGCACGATGGGGTCGATCTCCGACATCCTGTCATTCGGCGATTCCCGACGGTTTCGCTCGTGGCTGATGGCGGCGGCGGTGGCGATCATCGGCGTTGCCGTGCTTCAGCGCATCGGCGCGCTCGACGTATCCTATTCGATCTACACCGGCTCGATGTTCCAGTGGGGCGGTCACATCATTGGCGGGCTGCTGTTCGGCATCGGCATGGTCTTCGGCGGCGGCTGCGTGTCCAAGAACCTTGCCCGCGCCGGGGGCGGCGATCTGCGGGCGCTGATCGTTCTCGTAGTAATCGGCATCGCCGGTTACATGACCATCGGCGGGCTGTTTGCACAGGCCAGGATCTGGGTGACAACGCCACTCACCGCCGATCTCTCCGCCACCGGGCTTGAAAGCCAGCGGATGGACGAGATGTTGTCGGCCATCACCGGGATCGGCGCGAACACGGCCAATATCGTCATGGTGGTGGTGCTTGCCGGTGCGCTGCTGGTCTATGCCTTCGCCAACAAGGGCTTTCGCTCCTCGCCAAACCACATCATCGCGGGCCTCATGGTTGGCCTTTGCGTGGTCGCGGGGTGGCTGCTTACCGGCCTTGCGCTTGACGATTTCGCCGATCTTCCTCGTGTCGAGTCGCTGTCCTATGTCCGGCCGGCGGGCGATACGATCGACTATCTGATGCGCTTCACCGCCTACGCGGCACCCAGCTTCACCGTGGTCACGCTGCTGGGCGCGCTGATCGGTGCCTTTGCCAGCGCCATCACCTCGAAGAGCTTCGCCTTCGCCACCTTCTCCGACGCGAGCGATACGCTGCGCAATATCGGCGGCGCGACGTTGATGGGGATCGGTGGGGTCACGGCGCTCGGCTGCACCATCGGCCAGTCGGTTTCGGGATTTTCCACCCTCGCGCTCGGCTCGCTCATCACTTTCATCTTCATCGTGATCGGTGGCGTGATCGGCATGAAGGCGATGGAAGCACTGGCCTGATTGACAAGAAAGGGGCGCGGAAACCATGTCCGCGCCCCGTTCATCTCGCCGAAAATGACCCGGCATATCTTTCACCCCTCCGGGGTGGCGAGGCAGCGCCCGCCGTCAGACCTCAGTCGTCATCCTCGTCGTCGTCATCGGCCATGCCGAGAAGTGCCGCCACCTTGAGCGCGGTCTTCTTGTAGAAGTCGGCGTGCACGCTATCGGGCTGGGCCACGATCAACGGCGTGCCGGCGTCGGAGTTTTCGCGGATATCCATGTGCAGCGGGATCGCGCCAAGGAACATCACGCCAAGCCGGTGGGCATCGGCCTCGGCGCCGCCATGGCCGAAGATATTGCTCACCTCACCGCAATGCGGGCAGACGAAGGACGACATGTTCTCGATGATGCCGAGGATCGGCACATCGACATCCTTGAACATCTTGAGCCCCTTGCGGGCGTCGACCAGCGCAAGATCCTGCGGGGTCGAGACAATCACCGCGCCCGAAAGCGGGGTTTGCTGGGCCATGGTAAGCTGGGCGTCGCCGGTGCCCGGCGGCATGTCGAGGATGAGAAAATCAAGCTCGCCCCAGAGCACGTCGCGGGTCATCTGCATCAGCGCGGTCACCACCATGGGGCCGCGCCAGATCACCGGGCTTTCCTCGTCCTGGAGGAAGCCCATCGACATGACCTTCATGCCGTATTTCTCGATCGGCACGACCTTGTCGTTCTTCATCGCCGGGCGGTCGGTGATCGCAAGCAGGCGCGGGATCGAGGGGCCGTAGATATCGCCGTCGAGCAGGCCGACCTTGAAACCCAGCGCGGCGAGCGTGGCGGCGAGGTTCACAGCGGTGGTCGACTTGCCCACGCCACCCTTGCCCGACGCCACCGCGACGATGTGCTTGATACCGGGAATGGCGGCCCGCGCCGGGCGCATGTCGGGACCGGGAACGCCGGGGTTCTTGCCCGGCACCTTGCGCAGCTTCGGCGCTTCAGGCGCGGCCGTGGCCTCGGCCTTCGCGGTGGCACGGCCCGACTCGCCGGTCAGCACCACGAGCAGGTTGGTGATCTGCGGAATGTTGTGCGACACGCGCTTTTCGACTTCGGCTTTCAGCGCCGCAAGATCGCCCATGAAATCCGCCGGCACATTGACCGACACGACCACCTTGTGATCGTTGATCGCAACATCCTTTTCCGAGACAAGACCCGCGGCAACGATATTGCCCTTCACGCCTTTAACCTCAACCTTGGCGAGATTCGCCATGATCCGTGTGATCATCATCGTTTTTCCTCCCTGCGGCGGCGTCAGCCCCGCGAATAGTAGAGCGACACCACGTGTTCCGCTTCTGCGAAGAAAAGCCAACGCGACGTGACGACGCCGACAAGGTGACTCAGCAGGGCCACGATCGCCAACGGCATGCTCGCGGGAAGCAGCAGCAGGATGGCAACCGGAATCACCCCGATCAGCAGCGTGGCGATCATCCGCAATTTCTGGCTGTGCTTGCGACCGACGGTATAGACCATCTCGTCAAGCACGTAGTTGCGCGCGGTATGGGCGCTTTCAAACATCCGCACCTTGCCCACGGCGGCAAGGCCGGTAGCGGTGCCCTTGGTCGAGCCGGTTTCCATCAACCGCTTGTCGCCCATCATCCACGCCGCCCATTGCAGCGCGGTCAGCACGAGAATGAGGATGCCGGCCACCTTGGGCTGCATCGACAGCAGCGCGCCACCAGCGATGGCATAGGTGAGAAACAGCACCGGGTTGATCGGCATGTTCCAGCGCGGCACGGTCTTGAGCTGGGCGTAGATCATCGAGGTGGAAAACACCGTGATCAGCGAAAGCGCGGCACCGACATAGCCAAATACCGGCAGGTTCACCGCAAAGAAGATCCGCCCGATAGCATAGACGGCAAGAACCATCAGGGTGATGACCGCAAGCACGCCCTCGCGCGAGAGCCACGAGGTTTGCCACTGGCTGAACGCATAGATCGCGTTTTTCTTGTTGGCCAGGTGGAAGACCGAGGCAAGCAGCCCGCCGACGCTGAGCGCATAGGCGAGGAAGAACAGGCCGAACGCCTGCATACCGTAGAAATCCGGTATGCCCAGGCCGAGCCAGACGAAAAACCCGAAGCCAAGGCCCGAGAACGAAGTGAAGAAAATGACGGAAGGTGCCGGGTGCATCAGAGTCTCTCCAGTGCCTTGTCGAGCCAGCCAAGGAAGCCCGTGGCCTCGTCGGCAACGGTTTCGAGCGCCTTGGGCGGCGTCTTGTCGAGGGTGTCTTTCGGGCGCGGCGGCAGATACTTGTTAACCGGCGCGGTGCCCTGTTCGGGCATCAGGTCAAACCCGCCACGATCGGCGACGAGCTTGGAGACATCGCTGTCCGGATCGCCGAGATCGCCGAAATGGCGCGCGCCGGCTGGGCAGGTGCGCACACAGGCGGGCACACGATCCACTTCGGGCAGGTTCTCGTTGTAGATCCGGTCGACGCAGAGCGTGCATTTCTTCATCACGCCCGCATCGCGGTCAAGCTCACGCGCACCGTAGGGGCAGGACCAGGCGCACAGGCCGCAGCCGATGCAGCGGTCTTCGTTGACCAGCACGATGCCGTCTTCGACGCGCTTGTAGCTCGCGCCGGTGGGGCAGACCGTGACGCAAGGCGCGTCTTCGCAATGCAGGCACGACTTGGGGAAGTGCACGGCCTGGCTCGGACCGCCATCGGCGGGCTTGATCTCGTAGTTGAACACGCGGTTGAGGAACGTGCCTTCGGGATCGGCGCCATACGCGTCGATATCAGAGAGCGGTGCGCCGTAGTTCTGGGTATTCCAGCCCTTGCAGGCGGTGACGCAACCATGACAGCCGACGCAGGTATCGAGGTCGATCACCAGGCCGAGCTTTTTCTTGGTCTCAGAGGGAAGCTTGGTCATCAGATTTTCCTCGCCACTTTGTTCGGACCCTTGCCGACCGGCGATTTGATCGGTGGGAAGACGGGTTGTGCCTCGCTTGGCTTCGGATCGGCCTTTTCGATCTTCACCCGCAGATCGAACCACGCCGCCTGCCCGGTAATCGGATCGCTGTTCGACCAGCGCATCCCGTCGCCCTTGGGCGGTTGCAGCTCGTGGATCAGGTGATTGAGCAGGAAGCCCTCGGTCGCCTCGGGCGCTTTTTCATCAAGCGCCCAGGCGCCCTTGCGCTTTCCGATGGCGTTCCAGGTCCAGATCGTGTGCGGGTTCAGCCCCTCGTGCAGCGCCACCGGCACCACGATCGAGCCATGCACGGAACTGATCCGGGCATAGTCGCCGTCGTTGAAGCCGTGTTTGTCCCAGATCGCGGTGGGCAGATACATGTAGTTCTTGCCGGTAATCTGGCGCAGCCAGGCGTTTTGCGAGCCCCAGGAGTGATACATCTGCATCGGTCGCTGGGTCAGCGCGTGGACGTTGAATTCGTCGATATCGACGTTGGTATCCTCGAACGGCTCATACCAGATCGGCAGCGGGTCCATCGTGCGCATGATCCGCGCGCGCAAATGGTCGGGCGGTTGCTGGTCGCCGTAGCCCTCGGCGGCGAGCTGCATCTTGCGCAGCGGCTCGACATAGAGGTTGAAGGCATAGAATTGCGGCGCGTCGTAGATGCCGATCTCGACGGCCCAATCCTGGTAGGCCTTGTTCCATGGTTTGTAGAACTGACCTTCTTCGGGGATATGGCCGATCCAGAACCCGCCATTGTCGATATAGGCCTGGATCTGGTTGGGATTGGCCTCGCCACGGCCCGACTTGTCGCCATCCTTGCCACGCCAGCCCGCGAGCGGGCCGACGCCGGGGCGGCGTTCGTGGTTCTGGATGTAGTCGGCGTAGTCGGTCCACTTGGCGTTGCCGTCATCGTCGGTGAAGCCCGGCAGACCCATCTTGTTGGCGAGTTGCACCAGCACGGTCTGGAAGTTGCGCACATCACGGTCGGGTTCGACCACCGGCCAGCGGATGCTGTCGGCCGCCGCTTCCGCCTCGCAGATCGGACGATCGAGCAGCGAAATGCAATCATGGCGCTCGAGATAGGTGGTATCGGGCAGGATCAGATCGGCATAGGCCACCGTTTCCGACGAATAGGCGTCGGAGTAGATGATATGCGGGATCACGTAGTCGCCGTTCTCGTCCTTGTCGGTGAGCATCCGGATCACTTCCGAGGTGTTCATCGACGAGTTCCACGCCATGTTCGCCATGTAGAGGAACAGCGTGTCGATCTTGTAGGGATCGCCGGCATGGGCGTTGGAGATCACCATGTGCATCAGCCCGTGGGCCGAAAGCGGGTTTTCCCAGGTATAGGCCTTGTCGATCCGCTTGGCGGAGCCGTCCTCGTTGATGAGCAGATGCTCCGGGCCGAGCGGGTAGCCCAGATGCGGCCCGTCGAGCGGTTTGCCGGGGGTCACCCCGGCATGCGGCCGCGGATGCGCCTCGGGCGGCTTCGGGTAAGGCGGCTTGAAGCGGAAGCCGCCGGGCACTTCGACCGAGCCCAGCAGGATTTGCAGCACGTGCAGGGCGCGGGCGGTCTGGAAGCCGTTGGAATGCGCCGAGATGCCGCGCATCGAGTGGAAGCTGATCGGGCGGCCGATCATCTTGTCGTGCTTCTCGCCCTTCCAGTCGGTCCATTCCACGTCGAGGCTGATCTCTTCGTCGAAGGCGACGCGGGCGAACTCGGCGGCGATGTTGCGAATGCGTTCCGCCGTCAGGCCGCAGCGGTCGGCGACCGCCTCGGGCGCATAATCGGCCACCATGTATTTCTCGGCCATGAGCTGGAACACGGTGCGATGCGTGACCCCGTCGCGCTCCAGAGAGGCGGCAAGGTTGGCGATCACGCCGGGCTTGTCGAAGGCGTCCGGCTTGCCGGTTTTCTGGTCGATGATCAGCGGCTTGCCATCATCATCGCGCAGGAACAGACCCTTTTCCGGCCCGTCCGCGGCATTCACGAGGAAGCCCGCATTGGTATAGCGGCGCAGGTAGTCGAGATCGACTTTGCCCGAGCGGAACAGTTCGTGGACGATCGACAGGATCAAGAGGCCATCGGTGCCGGGGGTGATGCCCACCCATTCGTCGGCCACCGCGTTGTAGCCCGAGCGGATCGGGTTGATGCCGATGACCTTGCCACCATGGCCCTTCATCTTGCCGATGCCCATCTTGATCGGGTTGCTGTCATGGTCTTCCGCCACACCGAACAGCACGAACAGCTTGGTGCGGTCCCAGTCCGGCTGGCCGAACTCCCAGAACGCGCCGCCCATCGTGTAGATGCCGCCGGCGGCCATGTTGACCGAGCAGAAGCCGCCATGCGCGGCGTAGTTGGGCGTGCCGAAGCTCTGGCCCCAGAAGCTGGTGAAGCTCTGGCTCTGGTCGCGGCCGGTGAAGAAGGCGAGCTTTTTCGGGTCGGTCTTGCGGATCGGGTCGAGCCAGCCGACAGCAATATCGAGCGCCTCATCCCAGCTGATCTCTTCGAATTCGCCCGAGCCGCGCGGGCCGACGCGCTTGAGCGGCGCCCGCAGCCGCGACGGCGCATATTGGTTCATGATGCCGGACGAGCCCTTGCCGCAGAGCACGCCCTTGTTCACCGGATGATCGCGGTTGCCCTCGATATAGACGACCTCGCCGCCCTTCAGGTGCACGTTGATGCCGCAGCGGCAGGCGCACATGTAGCACGTCGTTTTCCGGATCTCGTCCGAAACGGGCGGCGACGTTTCGATCTGGATATTTTCGGGTCTTGTCATCGGTTCATATCTCTACATTTGGATATTTGAATGAACATCGCACAAAAATTGCGCGACGCAATTCTTTTCTGTTCGGATATTACGAGGAAAAGGCCATTTCCTTCAGCATAGCCGGGTCTGGCACGTAGATCCCTTGCAGCGTCTCGATCACCCGCCGCGCCTCGCTGGATTCGAGCGAGTAGTAGACCGACTGCGCCTCGCGCCGCGCGGCCACAAGCTTTTCTCCGCGCATGATGGCGAGTTGTTGCGACACCGTCGACTGGCCAAGCCCCGTCGCCACCTGCAACTGCTGGACCGACAGCTCACCGTCGGCCAGATAGCACAGGATTAGCAGCCGCTTAGGGTTCGACAAAACGCGCAGAAGCTCGCTCGCCGCATCGGCAATTTCAGCCCGGTTTTGTGGAGCCCAATCCGGATCCATTAGCTCTCCTCTCGTCGAACGCCCTGCATGAGGCGTGATTCGCTTGAGTGCGCGCAGAGTCTACTTGACTGGCGACCATTTTATATTCAACAATTTCGATACACAAATAATTACCGAAAAAACGGGAGGTATCGCTGTGCTCGACGCTGGCGACAACACCAAGAAAATGACGCTCATCGTCACCAAGGGCACCCTCGATTGGGCCTATCCGCCCTTCATCCTGGGGACGACCGCGGCGGCTATGGACGTTGAAGTAACAATGTTTTTCACGTTCTACGGGTTGCAGCTCCTGAAGAAGGATCTCAATCTGAAAGTATCGACGCTGGGCAACCCGGCGATGGAGATGCCGATGGGCGGCATGCACATGTCGATGCCGAACATCATGCCGATGATTCCGGGTGTAGACCGCATGACGACCACGATGATGAAGAATCTCATCAAGAAAAAGGGCGTCGCCTCGATCGAGGAACTCCGGGAAGCCGCCGTTGACCTCGACATCAAGATCATCGCCTGCCAGATGACGCTCGATCTGTTCGAGATTGACAAGAACGACCTGATCGACGGCGTGGAAATCGGTGGCGCGGCCACCTGGATGGAAGAGGCGATGGCCTCCGACATCAACCTCTATCTCTGAATTGAACACCGCTACGCCAAAGGGAGGATACCATATGGCCGACCAAGTTCTCGACGCGAAGGGGCTGAACTGCCCGCTTCCGATTCTGAAAACCAAGAAAGCGATCAAGGGCATGACCTCGGGTCAGGTCCTTCAGGTGATGGCTACCGATCCCGGCTCGATCGCCGACATGACTGCTTTCTGCAACCAGACCGGCAACGAACTGATGAGCCAGTCGAACGAGGGTGACGTCTACACCTTCGAGATCAAGGTTTCCTGATCCACGACCAGTATGAATGCGAGGCCCCGCCGGAACGATCCGGCGGGGCCTTTTCGTGTTTGCCCCTCAGAGCGTGATGCGGAACCGGGCGAAGCCGTCCGGGCCCTCGCCCGCCGGTTCGATCGTCACGCCCTTCACATCGTCAAGATAGGCCGTCGCCTTCGGGCCGGTATCGAACAGCACGGTGGTGCCGTCGAGCGGCGCGAAGGTCCAGTTGGCATCCGCTGACGGATTGATCGTGCCCTGCTCGACGATATAGCGCACGATCACGTCGCGGTTGGTGTCGGGTCCCTCAAAGATGATCGTATCGCCCTTGGCGCCGGGGAACTGCCCGCCGCCGCCAGCGCGGTAGTTGTTGGTGGCGACGACGAATTCCATGTCATCCGTCACCGGCGTGCCGTCAAAGGCGAGGTTCACGATCCGATTCGCGCCTTCATTGACCACGTTGCCGTCGCGGTCGAACATCGCCGGTTCGCTGAGGTCGATCTGGTAGGTCACGCCGTCAATCACGTCGAAATTGTAGGACGGAAAATCGGGGTTGAGCAGCACCTGGTCGGCCTCACCGGGGGTGATCTGGTTGAACATCCCGGCCGAGCGTTCGAGCCAGCCTTTGAGCTGCGCCCCGGTGATCTTCACCGCCCGCACCGTGTTGGGATAGAGGTAAAGGTCGGCCACGTTCTTGATCGCCACGTCGCCCTCGGGCACGTCGGTGTAGTATTCCGGGCCCCCCCGGCCACCGGCCTTGAACGGCGCGGCGGCGGACAGGATCGGCAAGCCCTCGTATTCGGTGCCCTGCATCATCTGGGTGATATACCAAAGCTGCGCCTGGCTCACGATCTGCACGCTTGGATCATCCGCCACCAACGCGAAGTAGGAGTGCAGCGGCGCCGAGGTCTTGCCCACGGCGCGGCGGATATAGGCCAGCGTTTCCTCATGCGCCGTCGCGACCGACGCCACCACATCCGCTTCACTTTCGACCAGCGCCGTGATCGAGCGGTCTTCGTTGCGCTGGTAGATCGGGCGCACCTCGGAGGCATGGCTGACGATCCGAACCTCGCCGCCTTCGAACGACAGCATCAGGTCGATCACCCCCAGATGCGATCCCCAGAAGCCGCCCATCACGGCGGGTTTGCCATGGATCGTGCCTTTCTCGGCATCCACGCCCGGCGTTTCGGCATAGTCGGGTCCGGGGAAGACGAGGTGGCTGTGGCCGGTCATCAACGCATCAATGCCGTCGACTTCCGCAAGCGGGATCGAGGCGTTTTCCATGCCATCCGTGTAGTCGGCCGACCCGATTCCGGAATGGCTGAGTGCGATGATGATCTGCGCCCCCTCTTCCTTCATTCGCGGCACCCAGGCCTTTGCCGTCGCGACGATATCGCGCGCGGTCACGTTGCCTTCGAGGTGGCGGCGGTCCCATGTCATGATCTGCGGCGGCACGAAACCGATCAGGCCGACCCTGACGGTATGCTCGGTGCCGGCGCCATCGGTCACCACCTTGTCGAGGATCACGTAAGGTTTCACCAGCGTCGTGTCGCCGGTCGGATCGGCGGCCGCTTCGAGCGCGACGTTGGCGCTCACCACCGGGAAGGCCGCCCCGGCCAGCGACTTGGCAAGGAAGTCGAGGCCATAGTTGAACTCGTGGTTGCCCAGCGTCGAGGCATCGAACCCCACGGTGTTCATCGCGGCGATAACCGGGTGAAGGTCGCCCTCTTTCATCCCCTTCTCGTAGGCCATGTAGTCGCCCATCGGGTTGCCCTGCAGGAAGTCGCCGTTGTCGACCAGCATCGAGTTGGTCGCCTCGGCGCGGATGGTTTTGATGTGGGCCGCGGTGCGGGCGAGGCCAACGGTGTCAATCTCCTTGTCGCTGTAATAATCATAGGGCATCACGTGCACGTGCAGGTCGGTGGTTTCCATGATCCGCAGGTGCGCTTCGTTGGTCGCCGCGCGGGCCGAGAACGGATGCAACGCGATAAATGACGCGCCAGCCACGCCACCGAGGAACCCACGGCGGGTGGGCGAAAGGATAGAAGATGTCATGCGAAAGCCTCCACTAAGCAGATGCGGAAAGGCTAGCGGTGGGATGTGACGCTGGCACGACATTTTTGACCGATCGGCCAGAAACTGCCCAGCCGCACCGCGGCGAGGTCAACCTGCCTTGCAGCCGCGCACGAAGGCCACGAATCGGGCTACCCAGTTATCGGCGCGGGTGGCGCGAAGGTGGCAGAATCCGGCAAGAGTATTGTGGACGACAATGCCGTCACGGGCCCCGTCAACGCCGTGGCCGCGGATCATGTCGCGGCCATATTGCGGGCTGCCGTCGATGCCACCCAGCCGGGCATAGTGGAATTCATGCGCCCGGATCTCGCCACCGCTGCCGGGCCAGGGATGATCGGCGCGCTCGGTGAAGCGGATCAGGCCTTTGCCCTCGGGGCTTGGGTGCATGACAGCCTCGCCGGGCACCACGCCCACCATTTCGCCCACCCCGGTCTCGGCCACGATGGCGCGCGACAGATACATCAGCCCGCCGCATTCGGCATAAGCTGGAAGCCCAGCCTCGATCTTCTGCCTGATATCAGCGCGCAGGCTGGCATTGGCCGCGATCTTGTCAACGAACATCTCGGGGAACCCCCCGCCGACAAGCAGCCCGTCGCAGTCCGGCAGCGCCGGGTCGGCCATGGTATCGAACGGCACCAGCCGCGCGCCGGCCTCGGCAAAGGCTTCGAGATCGTCGGGGTAGTAGAAGCCAAACGCCCGGTCGCGGGCATAGGCGACGGTCACGTCAGGGACGGGCAGCGTAGCGGGCGCGGGCTGGTCCGGCAGGTCGGGCGCCTGCGCGGCCAGATCGAGCAGCAGCTCGAGGTCAACCGAGCCGCCCACGATCTCGCCCATTCGCGCGATCAGTGCATCAAGCTCGCCGGTTTCGGCGGGGGTCGTCAGGCCAAGATGGCGC